>ERZ839767.2525-NODE-2525-length-23568-cov-7.319823_pt1 | contig 23568 bp, 18 predicted proteins | sample MGYA00519879_ERZ839767 | MGnify/ENA primary metagenome ERZ839767 (study PRJEB31850, sample SAMEA3708852) | human gut metagenome | biome: human gut; feature: human-associated habitat; material: faeces | place: China | collected 2014 ... | reverse complement strand
TGTAATTGATGGTGAAGGTTCAAAGGTTATTTGCAAAGACTAATTTGAAAATTCCGGTTTGGCGCTGAAATTCCCTGTGCGAAGATTGTTATCTGACCCACTTCATTAAATTTGTATCCAACGACCGAGGTGTTTCTATGTTATATTACGTTTCCGGCACGGTTGCCGTGCTTGAGCCGGGTCTGGCCGTCATCGACTGCGGCGGCGTGGGCTACGGCTGCCGCATCACCGCTTACACCGCCGGTCAGCTGAAGCTGAACCAGAACGCCCGGCTGTACGTCACCGAGTCCATCCGGGAGGACGCCTTTGACCTGTACGGCTTTATCAGCCGGGATGAGCAGCGGTGCTTTGAACTGCTGACCTCCGTGAGCGGCGTAGGCCCCAAGGCCGCTATCGCGATTTTGTCCTCCGGCGGGCCGCAGAATTTCACCCTGGCCGTCATGACCGGGGACGAAAAGATGCTCACCGCCGCTCAGGGTGTGGGCAAAAAGCTCGCCCAGCGCATCATTCTGGAATTGAAAGAAAAAATCGGCGGCAGCAGCATGGAGCTGGATTTTTCCGCCGGTACCCCCGCCGCCGCCCCGGCGCAGAGCGGCGGCGCGGCCGCCATGGCGCGAGCCGCCTTGCAGGAGCTGGGCTATTCCCCCGCGGAGATTTCCGCCGCCCTCAAGGGCGTCGATCCGAACGCAAGCACCGAGGAAATGGTGCGCTTCGCCCTGCGCGCCATGGTGATGAAGGGCTGATTTTTTCAAATAATAGCTCTGCTTTTATGTATAGCCTCAATTGAAATCTTAAAAAAGCCTCGCAGAGGAAAGCCGCCCGCAGGCGGCCAAGGCGTGCGCGCAGCAGACTGCAATCCCCTTGTCCAAAAAGGCCGTTGGCCTTTTTGGACAGTTTTTGGAGGTAAACTATGAGTCTCGAATTTTCCCAGGAACTGGATACCCCCATCGTTTCCCCCACCTTCGCGCCCCAGGACGCGGGGGAGATCGGTCTGCGGCCGAAGCTCCTTTCCGACTACACCGGGCAGGAAAAGGCCAAGGGGAATCTGTCCATTTATATTGAAGCCGCCCGGCGGCGGGGGGAACCTCTGGATCACACCCTGCTCTATGGCCCTCCCGGTCTGGGCAAAACCACCCTGGCGGGCGTCATTGCCAACGAAATGGGCGTAAACATCCGGGTCACCTCCGGCCCCGCCATTGAAAAGCCCGGCGACCTGGCGGCGCTGCTGACCAACCTGAACCCCGGCGACATTCTGTTCATCGATGAAATTCACCGTTTAAACCGGGTGGTGGAGGAAATTCTCTACCCCGCCATGGAGGATTTTGCCATCGATATCATCGTCGGCAAAGGCCCCAGCGCCAACTCCATCCGACTGGATCTGCCGAAATTCACCCTTGTGGGGGCGACCACCCGGGCAGGTCAGCTGTCCGCGCCTCTGCGTGACCGGTTCGGCGTCAATCTGCGCCTGGAGCTGTACACCCCGGAGGAGCTGGCGAAAATCGTCACCCGTTCCGCCGCCATTCTGGGGATGCCCATCGACCCCAAGGGCGCCATGGAGATCGCCTCCCGCAGCCGTGGCACCCCCCGGATTGCCAACCGCTTCCTCCGCCGGGTGCGGGACTTCGCCGAGGTCATGGGCGACGGCACCATTACCAAGGACGCCGCCGACCTGGCGCTGCGCCGTCTGGAGGTGGACAAGCTGGGGCTTGACAACATCGACCGCCGGATGCTCACCGCCATTATCCAGAATTACGGCGGCGGCCCCGTGGGCTTAGAAACCCTGGCCGCCACCATCGGCGAGGAAGCCGTGACGTTGGAGGATGTCTACGAGCCATATCTCATGCAGCTGGGCTTTCTCACCCGCACCCCCCGGGGGCGCTGCGTGACGGCGCTGGCCTACGACCATCTGCACATTCCCTACGAGGGACAGTCCCAGTTCTCCATCTGACCGCGGTTTCCCGGTTTTCTACCGCTACTCCAAGTTGCACAAATCCGCAAAAAATTCAGGAAAATTTTTCATAAAGGATTGACAAAAGGATTTCGTGTGGTATAATCCGATTTGTGGCAGAAGATTGCCGCTAATTAACCGACCCTGCGTTATAACCTTCATCCAGTGGGATTTCACGGGGCAACAACTAACCGAAGAGAGGTATTTTCCAATGTACGAAGACAAGACTTTAGTGTGCAAAGAGTGTGGCAAGGAGTTCGTGTTCACCGCCGGTGAGCAGGAGTTCTACGCAGAGCGCGGCTTCCAGAACGAGCCCCAGCGCTGCAAGGCTTGCCGTGACGCTCGCAAGAACGCTACCCGTGGCCCCCGTGAGTTCTTCACCGCTACCTGCGCTCGTTGCGGCGGCGAGGCGAAGGTTCCCTTCCAGCCCAAGTCCGACCGTCCCGTGTACTGCAGCGAGTGCTTCGCTCAGATGCGCGCCAACGGCTGATTGCTGAAATGAGAATGACCGGGAAAGGCGATCGTCTTTCCCGGTTTTCATTTTGTACTTAAGGAGCGGTATCTCTTTGGGGCGGAAAAACGCTGCCCGGTGTAGGCGCTTGCTGACCGCTTGCCGTCGGGTTTCGTGGGTGCTGTACGGAATGTTGGTTCAACAAATCGGAATTTGACGGAGGTGAAATAGCAGATGAAAATTGAGAACAACATTCTAAAACATTATCTCAAAAATGTATACTTTATTACAGGTACAGCCTACGCGGGAAAGTCAACTACAGTAAAAATGCTTGCTGAACGATATGATATGGTTTTCTGCGGAGAAAACTATCATTCAAAGGTATCGGATGCTGTAGCAACACCAGATGCTCAGCCTGATATTTGCTTTTTGAAAACCCTAACTGATTGGAAAGAATTTGTTACTCGGACTCCCGAGGAGTATGAGCGTTGGATTTATAGCACATCAAAGGAAGCGGCAGAATTTGAGGTTGCAGAACTCATTTCGATATCACAGGATAGGAAAGTTATCGTTGATACGAATATTCCTGTTGGTATTCTTAAAGAAATATCCAACTACAATCATGTCGCTGTTATGCTCTCCCCTTTGTCTATGAGTGTTGACCGTTTCTTTGACCGAAGCGACCCTGAAAAGCAATTTCTTCTCAATGTTATCGAGAGTTGTGAAGATTCAAAAACGGTTATGGAGAATTATAGGCAAGGTCTGGAACTTATCAATGGTCAAAAGCACTATGATGAATATGCCAACAGCGGTTTTTTTACGGTAGTTCGGCAAGATACGCAGAAAGACACAAGAGAAGAAATTTGTGAGATAATTGCCAGACACTTTGGTTTGATTTGACAAATTCCAGTTTGGCGATTTGCCTCTGCGTGGCTTTCATACACAAAACCGGGAAGGGCAATGCCCTTCCCGGTTTTTGCTGATTTTTCCCAGTCAGTTCTCTTTCCGGCTCTCCATATGCCCCGACTGGATGACCGGCGGCTTGGGGTCGGCCACTTCCCATGACAGCGGCTTCTTTTCGTCCTCTTTCACGGCGTTCTCACCTCGCATACAGTATGCGCCGTTTCGCCAAAAAGATGCAAAGCACCCCTTGCCTCTCCCTTTGGGAGAGGTGGACGAGCGCAGCGAGGACGGAGAGGGTAAGTAAGGCCGCAATGCCCTCTCAGTCACCTTCGGTGACAGCTCTCCCAGAGAGAGAGCCAAGGGCGGGTTCCGTTAAAATTACTCCAGCACCGATTCAAAAACTGCCTTGACCGAGCTGATTCTTCCCGCCTCAAAGGGACTTTCCAGTCCGGCGCTGTCCAGAAACGCCAGAAAATACGATTCCTCCGTCGTCAGATTCTGCTCGTACAGCTCAAGACCCGCACCCCGCTGTTCCTGTTCCAGCTGGTACAGCTGCATGGCCGCGTCGTTGCTGACCACATAGCTGAAAATGTACATGGGGTTCGTGTAGAGGTGGGTTACGTCCACGAACTCCCGGCGGTCGTAGCCCACGCTTTCAAAGCCGAAGTCCTGCACCACCTGCTCATACAGCGCGTACAGCCCCTCCGCGGAAAGATCGTCCCCGGTCAGGCCGTACATCTGCCGCTCAAAGCTGGCATATGCCCCCTGCTCCACGTAATTGCCCAGACTGTCCGCCATTTTTGCCCGGGTCAGGTCTTCCCCGCCGTAGCACAGGCTCAGATACTCCATGCCCGTGGAGAAAAACTCCAGCACATCCACCCCGGCGACGCTGCCGTAGCTGGCATAGTCATTGCAGAAGTGGCCGAATTCATGGGCAAGAACCAGCTTGTCGTAGGCCGTCAGCGTGGCGTTCATGAAGATGAACGGCTCCTGATAGCTGGTCAGGTATTGCTCAAAAGAGGAATTGTACTTGTTCTCCCCGTAGCCGGTGTCGTAGAGCTTTGCCGTCTTCATGAGATCATGGGCTTCTTTTACCGTGCCGCCCATGCCCTCTGCCGCCGCGGCTATGTAGTTGAGGGTCTCCTTCTCCGAAGAATACGCACCGGCCGCCTCCCAGGCATCGCCGCTCAGCTCCCGGTACAGCGGCACCAGCTCCCGGCGAATGTCCTCCAGGAGCTGCTCCTCCTCCGCGGCGGTGTAGTCCCGGTAGAAGTAAAAGTCCTCGGCAAACTGGGGGTAATCCGGATAGCCGCAATATTCCGCGATCTCCTGACGGACGGCGATCAGCTCCGCCAGAAGGGACGCCATGCCGTCCGCGCAGGCGTCATAGTAGCCTTCCGTATCCTCCGGATAGTCCGCCGCCTGGGCGGACAGCTCGTAATACCGGGTTTGCAGCCTGGCTTCTTCCTCCAGCAAGGCGGTGAAGCTCTCATCCCAGAGGGTTTCCTCATTCTCATAGCTGTCGAAAAAGCCCTCGCCGAAGTATTCCTCCAGCTCCTCCCGGGCGGGAGACTGGGCAAGGGCCCGGTAAAGCTCCTGCAAGCCGGCGTCCACCGTGGCCGCGTTCCTGGCGCAGTAGTTGTATTCGTCCTCCCAGTAGGTGTCCGTCAAATCCCCGCAGTAGTGGATATCCGCCAGGGCGTAATAGGTGCTGAACCAGTCATAGGCATCGTAAAAGTCGTACACCCCGTCCAGAATGGCGGAAACGTCGTCCCCCTTCGCCGCCTCGCAGGCGGTGTCCAGGGTCTGCCGGAACCGGGTCATGTCCGGGCGCTCGTAGGTCATGCTCTCATAGGGGACAATGGCGTTCCCATCCACCAGTGAACGCACGGCGCCGAAATACTCGCCAAAGTCCACCATGCCGCAGCCGGACAGCAGCACCGCCGCCGTCAGCACCAGGGCAATCAGCCGTAAAAACTTCATTTTCATTCTCTCTTCCTCCTATACCCGTACTTCCGGTTCCATGCCGCACTGGGCAATGCGCCTGCGCAGCCAGCCCCCGCGAAAATAGACGATCGCAAACACCGTCGCCGCCAGCAGCCAGCTTAAGGGATAGCAAACTGCCAGCAGCTCGATTCTGTGCCAGGTTCTCACCACCGTGAAAATCCACACCACCCGGAACACGCACACGCACATACAGGTGATCACCGTGGGAACCACCGAATAGCCCGTTCCCCGCATGGCTCCGGCGAACACCTCCACCGGCATGAACAGCACGTTGAACGGCACCGTCCACACCATGACATACACCCCCAGCCTGATCACCGCCGGGTCGGTGGTGTAAATCCCCAGAATGACGGGACGGAACGCGATGACCAGGGCGCTCATCGCCCCCGTCAGTGCCACGCTCATGCCCATGCAGACCCACACGCTTTGGCGAATCCGGTCATATTTCTGGGCGCCGAAGTTCTGCCCCACGAAGGTGGTCACGGAAACGCCGAAGGCGCCGGAGATCATCCAGGTCAGGCTGTCGGTCTTGACGTACGCCGTCCAGGCCGCCACCGCCACATCCCCGAAGGAGTTGATGCCGGACTGGATGAGCGTATTGGCCAGGTCAAAGGTCACGAATTGCAGCCCCGCCGGCACGCCGACGTAGAGAATGCGTTTCAGAAGCTCGCCCTGGAACCGGATTTTTTTCAAAGAAAGCCGGGTTTCCTCCGGCTGACGGAGCAGCGCCACCGTGACCATCCCTGCGCTGACCACCTGAGAGAAAACCGTTGCAATGGCAGCCCCCGCCACGCCCATTTTCAGCACCACCACGCACACGATATCCAGAACGATGTTGACGCCGCAGGCGGCCATCAGGAAAACGGTCGGCCGCCGGGAATCCCCCATGGCCCGGAGAATGCCCGCGCCCATGTTGTAGAGCATGGAAGCAATCGCGCCGCCAAAGTAGATTTTTATGTACAGGACGGCGTCGTCCAGGCAGCTTTTCGGGGTGTTCATCAGCCCCAGAAGCCTGGGGCCGAAGCAGTAGCCCAGCAGCATCACCACCGCGCCCAGCAGCAGCGACAGCGCCACGCCGGTATGGAGGGCGTCCTGCACACCCTGCTTATTTTTCGCGCCGTAAAACTGGGACAGCAGCACCGTCGCGCCGGTGCTCAGGCCGATGAAGAAGCCGTTCATCAGGTTCAGCAGCGCCGAGGTGGCTCCCACCGCCGCCAGCGCCCGGGTACCGACAAACCGGCCGACGATGATGGTATCCACGGTATTGTACATCTGCTGGAAAAAGCTTCCCAGCAGAATGGGAAAGAAAAAGAACAGCAGCTGCTTCCAGATCACGCCCTCCGTGATGCGCTGCGACGGCAATTCGCCCTCCATAAAAAATCCTCCTGCGGGTATTCTGTGGACGATTCTACCATAGAAGCGGCAAACTGTCCATGGTTTTTTCGGGGAAGCCATGCCGTAACCAACAGAGGAAGCGCGAAAAAAGAAATAACCCTCGGTCAACTGTCATTACAGCCGCCGAGGGTCATTTCTCTGCGATCTTGATATCTAACATCTGTTGGTTAACCTCTCTTTCTGCGGATTGACGGGCGTTTGCGATCCGTTTGCCTGCTCCGATGCCTTATCCATTCTCCATCTGTCTCTTCCGCGAGACGCGCTTATAAGTCGGAATCGCCGTGGAATCTCCCTGCCCGCCTGTATCGGCTCCATCCTGATTTGAAGCCTTCAAGGGTTTACCTGTACATCGGTATCACCTCTTTGTATTTATAAGATATCATAAATATTGCGGTTATTCAAGGCGCAATATTATACAATATTGCCAATACCTTATTGTTGAAAACACAGATTTCTCCTCGGCATGGGCAGCCACGGATTGACAACGGGTGAACGCCCTGTTATAATGATTTTGTTCGGCGGCTTTGCAGCCGTCATTTTTTCGTGGTATTTTCCCGGTCGGTATTCCCGTCTGGGCAAGGGTAAGAAAAAGGAGAAACACAAATGAAATACGACTTTACTTCCATTCTGGATCGCCGGGGAAAGGACGCCGTCGCCGTCGACGCCGTGGGCGCCCCCGGTTCCTCCTATCCCGCCCCCCGGGAGGGCTTTGACGTGATCCCCATGTGGGTCGCGGACATGAATTTCCCCGTGGTTCCCACCGTTCAGCAGGCCATGATTGCCCGGGCGGAGCATCCGGCCTTCGGCTACTTTGACCCCCCGGCGGAATACTACGATTCCATCATCCGCTGGCAGGAAGACCACAACGGCGTCACCGGCCTGAAGCCGGAACACATCGGCTACGAAAACGGCGTACTGGGCGGCGTGATCTCCGCACTGAACGTGCTTTGCTCCAAGGGGGACAACGTGCTGCTCCACAGCCCCACCTACATCGGCTTTACCCACTGCCTGACGGACAACGGCTATCACATTGTCCACTCTCCGCTGACAAAGGACGAGCAGGGTGTCTGGCGGATGGACTTTGCCGACATGGAAAAGAAAATCGTGGAGAATCACATCCACGCCGCCATTTTCTGCTCCCCCCACAACCCCTGCGGCCGGGTCTGGGAGCGTTGGGAAATTGAGCAGGCCATGGCGCTGTACAAAAAGTACGACGTGATGGTGGTTTCCGACGAGATCTGGAGCGACATTCTGCTGACCGGGTATCGCCACACGCCTACCCAGTCCGTCAGCGAGGACGCGAAAATGCGCACCGTGGCGCTGTACGCTCCCTCCAAGACCTTCAATCTGGCGGGATTGGTAGGCAGCTACCATATTATCTACAATTCCTGGCTCCGGGATCGCTGTGACAAGGAGGGTTCCCTCAGCCACTACAACGCCATGAACGTCATGAGCATGCACGCGCTGCTGGGCGCCTACAAGCCCGAGGGCTGCGAGTGGGTGGAGGAGCTGCGGCAGGTCATCACCGGCAATGTGGATTTTGCCTGCGACTATATCGCTCAGCACTTTAACGGCGTGGAGGTCAGCCGTCCTCAGGGGACGTATATGCTTTTCCTGGACTGCGAAAAATGGCTGACAGCCCACGGCAAGACCATGGACGAGCTGCTTGCCGCCGGATGGGACGTGGGCGTGATCTGGCAGGACGGACGGGCGTTCCACGGTCAGACCCACATCCGCATGAACCTCGCGCTGCCCTTAAGCCGGGTGCAGGAGGCCTTCCGGCGGCTGGATACCTATGTTTTCAATGCCTGATACGATACTCCGGGGCGGATTTCCGCCCCGGAATTTTCGCTTCCGGGAACAGAGTTTGCCACTTTACATAGATTTTACAAAGTGCTTATTGTAATTCTTACGGTTTTATCGTACCATCAACAGTGAGATGGAATAAGTATTGGGGGAATCCGAGTGATTTACTGCGTAGAGGATGACGACAGCATCCGGGAGCTGATGCTGTATGCCCTGCGGGCGTCCGGCTTCGAGGCGGAGGGCTTCCGGGACAGCGTGGGGCTGTTCGACGCCCTGAGTCATGCCCAGCCCCAGCTGATTATGCTGGATATCATGCTGCCCGGGATGGACGGCATCGAAATTCTCAAAGCCCTCCGGGGCAATCCCGCCACCGCCCGCATCCCGGTCATCATCGCGTCCGCCCGGGGGACGGAGTACGATAAAGTGGTGGGGCTGGACTTAGGCTCGGACGATTATCTGGCCAAGCCCTTCGGCATGATGGAGATGGTGTCCCGCATCCGGGCGGTTCTGCGCCGGGCGGCGCCTGCGGCCGCCCCCGGACTGCTGCAAATGGGCAACCTGCGGATGGATTCCGCGTCCCATACGGTCTACGCCGGGGACACCCGGGTGGAGCTGACGCTGAAGGAATTTGAGCTGCTAAAGCTCTTTCTGGAGCATCCCGGCCGGGTCTTTACCCGGGATCAGCTGCTGGAGCGGATCTGGAGCACGGACTATGTGGGCGAGACCCGGACGGTGGACGTACACATCGGCACCCTGCGCACGAAGCTGGGGCAGTGCGGCGAATACATCCGCACCGTCCGGGGCGTTGGCTACCGGATGGAGGCGTAGGCCATGACGAAGCGGGTTTTTCGCTCGATTTTTCTGGCGTCCCTGGCGGTGCTGCTGGCCACGCCGGCACTGATTCTGGGGGCGCTGTATACCTACTTTTCCGACGTTCAGGCAGAGCAGCTGCGGCTGCAAACGGCGCTGGTCGCCCACGCCCTGGAAAGGGAAGGGGTCTTCTATTTTGACGGTCTGGACACCTCCGGCCGCCGGGTCACCTGGATTGCCGCCGACGGCATGGTGCTTTATGACAGCCGTTCCGACTCCGGCGAGATGGAGAATCATCTGGAGCGGGAGGAGGTCAAGGCCGCGCTGGCCACCGGCTCCGGCACCAGCTTCCGCTATTCCGACACGCTGATGGAGCGGTATATCTATACGGCGCAGCGGTTAAGCGACGGCACGGTGCTCAGGCTTTCCGCGGCACAGAACACGGTGCCCCATCTGGTGCTGGGGGTGGTGAAGCCGATCCTTCTGGTGATTGGCATTGCCGTCGCCCTGTCGGCGTTGCTTGCCGGGCAGCTGACGAAAAACATTGTGGCGCCGCTGAACGAGCTGAATCTGGACGACCCCCTGTCCAACCGGGAATACGTCGAAATTCAGCCCCTTCTGCGGCGGCTGGACTCCCAGCAGGTTCAGCTCCGGGCGCAGTCTCAGGAGCTGCGGCAGAAGCAGAAGGAATTCAACGCCGTCACCCGCTCCTTAAGCGAGGGTCTGGTGCTGATGAACAGCAGCGGCACGGTGCTGAGCATCAACCCCGCCGCCACGCGGCTGCTGGAAATCACCCCCAACTGCTTAGGGGCAGACTTTGGCGTTGCCAATCGGAACCCGGCCATTTCCGCCCTGGTGGAAAAAGCCCTCACCGGGGAAAAGGCGGAGGAAAACGTGGCTCTGACCGGCGGAGAATATCTCGCCGCCGCCAGCCCGGTCAAATCCGACGGGGCGGTTTCCGGCGTGGTGCTGCTGCTGTTTGACGTGACCCAGAAGCAGAAGGCGGAAGCCCTCCGCCGGGAATTCACCGCCAACGTCTCCCATGAGCTGAAAACCCCGCTCCATGCCATTTCCGGCTACGCCGAGCTGATGAAGGACGGGCTGGTTCCCCCGGAGGACACCCGGCACTTTGGGGAGAAAATCTACAGCGAGGCGCAGCGCATGATCGATCTGGTGGAGGACACCCTGCGCCTGTCCCGGCTGGACGAGGGCGCGGCGGACATGCAGTGGGCGCCCATCGACCTGTACGAAACGGCGAAGGTTGCCATGCAGGAGCTGACCGCCCCGGCGGAGCTGAAAAACGTCAGCATCCGGCTGGAAGGGACGAAAACCGTGATTCAGGGGATTCCTCAGCTGGTTTCGGGAATTGTATTCAACCTCATGGACAACGCCGTCAAGTACAATAAAGACGGCGGGCTGGTCATTGTGCGGCTCGGGCAGGAAAAAAATCAGGCTGTTCTCACGGTGACGGACACCGGCATCGGCATCAGCCCTGAGCATCAGGAGCGGGTGTTCGAGCGGTTTTACCGGGTGGACAAGAGCCACTCCAAAGAGATCGGCGGCACCGGCCTGGGGCTGTCCATCGTCAAGCACGCGGCGCTGATCCTGGGCGCGGCCATCGAGCTGGACAGCACCGTCGGCAAGGGGACGATCGTCACGGTGCGGTTTCCTATGGAAAAAAAGTAGAACGACCGGGAGGGGCGCTGCCCCTCCCATATTTTCTGCCGGATTTACGTAGATTTTACATTTTTCTGATAACGGATTTGACCTTGCGCTGATAAAATTGAAGTATCAAAAAGGGGAAGCTCTGAACAAATCGACGAGAGCTGGCAGCGAGAGATTTTTTCTCGGACGAAGGTTTGGAAAGTGGAGGAATACTTTGTGTATTTCCCACTTTCTAAACCGCACGGCCGGGAAAAAAGATCCGCTGCTCAGCCGAAGGCGATTTGTTCGGAGTTTCCCCAAACGAGAGGCTGGATTCTATGGATATTTTCAACGTTCTGACCATGATCGGCGGGCTGTGCCTGTTTCTGTTCGGCATGAACCTGATGGGAGACGCGCTGGAACGGCGGGCGGGTTCCTCATTGCGGGTGCTTCTGGGGAAGCTCACCACCAACCGGATGCTGGGCTTCCTGACGGGTCTGGCCGTCACGGGCGTCATTCAGTCCTCCTCCGCCACCACGGTTATGGTGGTGGGCTTCGTCAATTCCGGGCTGCTGACCCTGGGACAGGCCATCAACGTCATTATGGGCGCGAACGTTGGCACCACCGTCACCGCCTGGATTCTGAGCCTCAGCGGCATTGAAAGCGGGAACGTCTTCGTCCGGCTGCTGAAGCCCAGCTCTTTTACCCCCATTCTTGCGCTGGTGGGCATTGTGTACTACATGTTCATGAAGGACGGCAGGAAAAAGGACACCGGCATGATTCTCCTGGGCTTTGCCACATTGATGTTCGGCATGGAGACCATGTCCGGCGCGGTCAGCGGTCTCAAAAACGTGCCGGAATTTCAGAAGATGTTCCTGATGTTCACGAACCCCATTCTGGGCGTTCTTGTGGGCGCGGTGCTCACCGGAATCATCCAGTCCTCGTCGGCCTCCGTGGGCATTTTGCAGGCGCTGTCCTCCACCGGCTCCGTGACCTATGCCGCCGCCATCCCCATCATTATGGGTCAGAACATCGGCACCTGCGTCACCGCGCTGCTGTCCAGCGTGGGTACCACCAAGAACGCCCGGCGGGCTGCGGTGGTGCATTTGATGTTCAACATCATCGGCACCGCTGTGTGCCTGACCCTCTTTGTGCTGGCGGACGCCCTGTTCTCCCCGGCCATTCTGGGAGAAAGCGCTTCCTATCTGGGCATCGCCATCTGCCACACGGTGTTCAACGTCATCTGCACCACCCTGATGCTGCCCGCCGCCGGGCTGCTGGAAAAGCTGGTGTGCAGAATCGTCCCCGACGGGAAACAGCCGGAGGCGGTCTGCGAACTGGACGAGCGTCTGCTGGCCACCCCCTCCATCGCCCTGGAGCGGTGCCGTGTGGTCACCAATGAAATGGCGGACGTGGCCGCCGAAACCCTGCGGAGCGCCGCCGCTGCCCTCCAGAACTACACGCCGGAGCTTGCCCAGGCCGTGCGGGAAGGGGAGAGCAAGACCGATTATTATGAGGACATCCTCGGCACGTATCTCGTCAAGCTCAGCGCCCTGAAAATCAGCGAAAGCGACAGCAGCGAAGCCGCCATGCTCCTCAAAGCCCTCAGCGATTTTGAGCGGATCGGCGACCACGCTCTGAATCTGGTGGAGTCCGCTGAGGAGCTGAAAGGCAAGAATCTGTCTCTTTCCGACGCCGCCCGTCATGAGCTGTCCGTTCTGCTGCGGGCTGTGGAGGAGATCGTGGACATGACCTTCCGGGCGTTCCGGGACGACGATCTGGAAAAGGCCTACCGGGTGGAGCCTTTGGAGCAGGTCATTGACGATCTGAAGGAAAAAATGCGCATCCACCACATTCTGCGGATGCAGCAGGGCAGCTGCAGCATCGAGTCCGGGTTTGTCTGGTCGGATCTGCTGACCGCGCTGGAACGGGTGGGTGACCACTGCTCCAACATTGCCGGCTGCATCATCGACCTGCACCATCACAACATGAACACCCACGAGGCCATCCGCTCCGCCCGGATGGAGAACGAGAATTTTGACGACGAGTATAAGACGTATGCCGTGAAATACAGCCTGAAATAAGTACGAAAAAGCGCCCGACAGGAAGTTGATTCCTGCCGGGCGCTGCATTATTTCCTCCACTTTTCGATCAGGCTGACAATCTGTCCCGTGAGCTTGGCGTTGTCCTTGTTGGTATTTCCACGGCGGGTCTTGACCAGCGCAAGGAGCGCTTCCGCCGCCGCGACCATGTCCTCGTAAATTTGCTTCGCCCGCTGGGTGCCCTTGAAGACGGCCGCCCGGTCGATCTTCACGCCCTCGGTGTAGGTGGTGAGCTTGCCGGTGATCAGATCGTATTCCGTGCCGCTGTAGGGGGCGTCGGCATGGTAGCCCATGGATTTCAGGGTCGCGCAGAAGGCTTTGCAGCTGCTGTCGTCGCCGTGGTTCACAAACACCATCTTGGGCTTTTCCCGGAAGCCTGCCAGCCAGGCAAGCAAGCCCTCTTTGTCCGCGTGGCCGGAGGTGCCGTGAAGCATGGCGATCTCCGCGTTCACCGCGATGTCCTCGCCGAAGAGCTTTACGGATTTCGCCCCGTTTTCCAGCTTCCAGCCGAGAGAGCCTTCCGCCTGATAGCCTACGAACAGGATGATGTTTTCCCTGCGCCAAAGGTTGTGCTTCAGATGATGGCGGATTCTGCCCGCCTCGCACATGCCGCTGGCGGAGAGAATGACCTTGGGCTGGGGGTCGGTATTGATAATCTTGGATTCGTCGGAGGAAACGGCCAGCTTCAATCCGTCAAACCAGATGGGGTTGACGCCCTGTTTCAGAATGGCCCGGGTCTCGTCGTCAAAATCCGCGGGGTCGCATTGCAGGAAAATTCCCGTCGCCTCCACGGCCAGGGGAGAGTCCACGTACACCGGAAAATGGTCGTGTCCCGTCACCAGCCCCCGCTGCTTGATCTCCCGGATGGCATAGAGCATTTCCTGCGTCCGCCCCACGGCGAAGGCGGGGATGACCAGATTGCCGCCCCGATCCAGCGCCCGCTGGATGCAGGCGGCCAGCTCCCCCACCACGTCGCCCCGCTCTTTGGGGTGCAGACGGTCGCCGTAGGTGGACTCGATGACCAGGTATTCCGTCTCCGCCACCGGCTGGGGATTCCGGAGCAAAGGCTGATTGACATTGCCCACGTCGCCGCTGAACACGATCTTCCGGGTCTGCTTTCCCTCCGTCAGCCACATTTCGATGGCGGCGGAACCCAGCAGGTGGCCGATGTCCGTCATGCGGATGATGATGCCCTCCGCGGCCTGGACGGCGGCGTTATACTGGCAGGGGCGCAGAAGGCGGAGGGCTGCCGCCGCGTCGTTGGTGTCGTACACCGGCTCCACGGCCCGTTCCCCGGCACGCTCGGCCTTGCGGGTGCGCCACTGGGCTTCCGACTCCTGAATGTGCGCCGAGTCCATGAGCATGATGCGGCAAAGATTGCAGGTGGCCTCCGTGGCGTAGATCTGCCCCCGGAAACCGTCCTTGCACAGCTTGGGGAGCATACCGGAATGGTCGATATGGGCGTGGGTCAGGAACACCGCTTCAATGGCGTTCGCCGGAACGGGCAGCGGGACGTTCTGGAAAATGTCCTCCCCCTGCTCCATGCCGCAGTCCACCAGATAGTACCGGCCGCTTACCTCCAGCAGCGTACAGCTGCCGGTGACTTCATGGGTCGCACCGATGAATTGAACTTTCATGTCTGCACCTCCAAGATTGACGTGACGCCCCGGAAAAACCGGTGGGGTTCTTTGACCATACTATACCACAATTCGCCGCCCAGCGCAAGGTTCTGACATTTTCGGATACACAAACACGCCCGACTCTTTGCAGAATCGGGCGTGTTTTGGGGTTTAATACTCGGTGGGCTTGATGTGCCAGATTTCCTCGGCGTACTGACGGATAGTACGGTCGGAGGAGAATTTCGCGGCGGAGGCCACGTTCATCAGGCACTTGCGGCCGAAGGCAATGCGGTCGGCATAGTCCCGGTTGGCCTGAAGCTTGGTGTCAAAGTAGGAAGCGTAGTCCAGCAGCAGGAAGTAATGGTCGGCCTGATGCCAGTCGGTGCCGTCCAGCAGAGAATGGAACAGCTCCTTCTGGGCGTCGTCCGTGGGGACGGTGCCGTCCACCAACGTATTGATGGCACGGCGCAGGTCGGCGTTGGCGTCGAAAATATCCCTGGCGTGGTAGGTGGGCTTCACGGCATTGATCTCATCCACGGTGTGGCCGAAGATATATTCGTTCTCCCGGCCGGCTTCCTGAGCGATCTCCACATTGGCGCCGTCCAGCGTACCCAGAGTCACGGCGCCGTTGAGCATCAGCTTCATGTTGCCGGTGCCGGAAGCCTCCGTGCCGGCAGGGGAAATCTGCTCGGAAATATCGGCGGCGGGGATGATATGCTCGGCGTAGGAGCAGTTGTAGTTCTGAACGAATACTACCTTCAGCTTATCCGCCACGGCGGGGTCGCTGTTGATCAGCTTCGCGACCCGGTTGATATAGCGGATGATGGCCTTTGCCCGGGCGTAGCCGGGGGCGGACTTGGCGCCGAAGAGGTAAACCGTGGGATGGAAGTCCGGCAGGCGGCCTTCCTTCAGCCGGAAGTAGATGTCCACGATGGACAGAATGTTCATCAGCTGGCGCTTGTACTCGTGCAGACGCTTGACCTGCACGTCGAAGATGAAGTCGGGGTTCAGCGTCACGCCCTCGTGCTTGGCGATGACGGCGCACAGCTGCTCCTTCTTCAGGTGCTTGATATCGTTGAATTCCACGATGGTCTCGTCGTAGATCTGATTTTTCAGCTCGCCGATGAGGTCGAGGTTTTTCAGGAAGTCGCCGCCCACCTTTTCCCGCAGCATGGCGGTCAGCTCGGGGTTGCACAGACCCAGCCAGCGGCGGGGGGTGATGCCGTTGGTCTTATTCTGGAACCGCTCGGGGAAGGCGTAGTACCAGTCCTTGAAGCAGTCGTCCTTCAGAATCTGGGTGTGGATCTCCGCCACGCCGTTGATATAGGAGCCGACGTAAATGGACAGGTTCGCCATGTGGGCGGTGTTGTCCTTCACGATGAACAGACCCGGATGCTCCCACTTGAGCTTCTGGTCAATGCGGCAGATGATGTCCACGATCTCGGGAACCACGCTGCGCATCAGATCCAGCGGCCACTTTTCCAGCGCTTCGCCCATGACGGTGTGGTTGGTGTAGGAGAAGGTCTTCTGGGCGACGTTGAAGGCATCGTCAAAGGGCATGCCCTCCGCCATCAGCAGACGGATCAGCTCGGGGATGGACATGGCGGGATGGGTGTCGTTGAGCTGCACCGCGTAGAACTCGGCAAAGCGGCTCAGATCATCGCCATGGGCAATTTTGAAGGTGCGCAGCATATCCTGCAGGGACGCAGAGGACAGCACATACTGCTGCTTGATGCGCAGGCGCTTGCCCTCCCAGGTGGAGTCGTTGGGGTACAGGACCCGGGTGATGTCCTCGGCCTTGTTCTTGGCTTCCAAAGCCCGCAGGTAGTCCTGATTGTTGAAGGCGTTGAAGTCCAGCTCCTCCTCGGCCTCGCACTGCCACAGGCGCAGCGTGCCCACGTTCTCGGTGCCATAGCCGATGACGGGAACGTCATAGGGAACGGCCAGAACGGTATGATCGGGGAATTTGACCTTCACGGTGTGGTTATAGCGGCGGAAGGACCAGGGATCGCCGAACTTCGTCCAGTCGTCGGCATTCTCCACCTGGCTGCCGTCGGCGTCAAAGCTCTGCTTGAACAGGCCGAACTTGTAGCGCAGGCCGTAGCCGGACAGGGGAATGTCCGTGGAAGCGGCGCTGTCCAGGAAGCAGGCCGCCAGACGGCCAAGGCCGCCGTTGCCCAGCGCGTCGTCCTCGATGTCCTCGAGAATCGCCAGGTCGACCCCGTGCTCGGCAAACAGTTCCTTCATCTCGTCCAGAATGCCCAGGTTGAACAGGTTGGAATACACCAGACGGCCGATCAGGTACTCGGCGGAGATGTAGTAGGCCTTGCGATTGGGCATACGGGTCTTCTTGGAATGGCTCCAATCGTCGGAAATGGCCATCATAACAGCCTGACCCAGCGCTTCGTGCAGCTCCTGAGGGGTGGCCTCCTGCAAAGAAACGTCGTAGGTGTACTTGAGCTGTGCCTCCGTCCATTTCAGGATGTTCAGACAGTTGTTGTTCATGTTAGCTCTCCATTCTTAAAGCGGGCGCGCCGCCATGGCTTATTGATACGGTTCCTTCCAGACAGACTTTTGATAGTATATCATATTCCGATCAGCATGTCCAGTTGAAACCGCCCCGAAAACGGCAAACAGGAAACTTTTTGCCGGTATCCGTCTGAGCGTGGGTTCTCCGGAGGAACTCCGGGGGAAGACGCCCCTGCGGCGGCGGAATAACGGCAGTTTCGAAAATTTGAAACGTTTCCAATTCTTGCAGATTCCCACTTAGAATAATACCATTTTCCCATTTTGTCAAGTAAAACCGGATGAAAACCGGATGAATATTTTTCCTGGGTTCCCCGGGTTCTATGTTTTACTGCGCCGCTATCCCCTGCCCACCCCCGGCAGACGGAAATGCCCCGAACAATGTTAAAGGCGCGTTCACATTTCGTCTATTTACTTTTCCCCGGAAGAATGGTATAATGAAAAGCCGTGATGGGAAGGAGGCGGTTATTTGAGCCGGTTTTTTGATGAATTAAAGGATTTTTGGAAAAAAGGCGACATATTTCTGCTGGTTTTGTGCCTGATCGTATCCGGCTTTGGCTGCGTTTTCATTGCCAGCGCCACTTCCGCCGACAAGTTTGGCGGCAATCTCAAATATATTATCATTCAGCTGGCGGCTACCGGTCTGGGCGTCATGATGTACGCGCTGGTGTCCTCCGTCGATCTGGACTTTCTTTCGGAACACCGGATGGTGATGGTGGCTTTCAACTGCGCGTTGCTTCTCATGCTGATAAGCCCTCTGGGAACCGACCACGACTCCGGCAACCGAAGCTGGATCGACCTGGGCTTCATCAGCGTTCAGCCCGCCGAGATCTGCAAAATCACCTATGTCGTTATTATGGCGTCGGTTATGTCGGCGCACCAGAACCGGATATCCGGTCTGCCGTCCGTCATACACATGTGCCTTCACCTGGGACTGCTGGTAGGACTGAACATGGTGCTGTCCGGCGACGCGGGCGTTTCCCTGATCTTCGTGTTTATCTTCATCGGCATGGCCTTCGGCGGCGGCGTCAGCCTGTGGTGGTTCGTCCTGGCCATCGGCCTGATCGTGGCGGCGTTCCCGATCCTGTGGCAGTTCCTGGGCGAATACCAGCAGAACCGGTTTCTGATCCTGGTTGACGACACCATCGACCCCATGGGCATCAACGAGCGCTATCACTCCATGATGAACCTGCGTTCCCTCACCGGCGGCGGCCTGACGGGGCAGGGGCTGTTCAACGGTAACCGTACCCAGAGCGGCAGCCTGTTCGCCCAGCACACGGACTATATTTTCTCGTCCATGGGCGAGGAGCTGGGCTTCGTGGGGTGCCTTGCGATCATGATTATGGAAATGGCCATCATCGCCCGGTGCATCTATGTGGGTATGCACTGCCAGGACTATATGCGCCGTCTGGTATGCTACGGCGCCGCGTCCGCGCTGATGTTCCAGGTGATGATCAACACCGGCATGTGCATCGGCGTTATGCCCGTTATCGGCCTGACCCTTCCGCTGATCAGCTACGGCGGCTCCTCGGTGGTTTCGATCTACGCCATGCTCGGTCTTGTCTCCGGCGCCCACGCGCGGCCGCAAAGCCTGAGCCATGAACGATACGTGCAGCCATACAGGTAGCTTTTCCGCGCCCCACCTTGGGAAATTCTGAATAAATCGTCTGCGGCTGGACAGCGGATCTTTTTCTCTATCCGTGCGGCTTCAAAAGTGGGAAATACATACAGTATTCCTCCACTTTTGAACCCTTCGTCTAGAGAAAAATCTCTCGCTGCCAGTCCTTGCCGATTTAATCAGAGCTTCCCTTGATTTTGGTGGGGCGCAAAAAGAAATAAGGAAATTCCGAAAAAGTGGTTGACTTTCCGGAAAAACGTGGTATAATAATTCCTGCTTCGGTATGGAGGCATAGCTCAGCTGGTTAGAGCGCATGCTTCACACGCATGAGGTCACAGGTTCGAGTCCTGTTGTCTCCACCAGGTACAATATAGAGGATTTGTGTAACGGTAGCACACCGGACTCTGACTCCGTTTGCGGGGGTTCGAATCCCTCATCCTCTGCCAGGTCCACTGTAGTCGTAAGATTACAGTGGACTTTTTTTGCATCAAGGGCGCTCCGCTTTCATCGGAGCGCCCTTGATGCTTATTTGATTGCCGAGCTGTTGTTCAGCAGCAGCGTGCTGTATAGAAACAGCACATCCTGGCCGTGGAAGTCCAGAAGCTTTCCCAGATAGTCGCTTCGGATGTACCGAAGGTCTACCAGCGTCACCTTGGCGTAGTCGTTTGCCAGCAGCGGAACCATGCTGCTTCCGAAGGAATCCCGGAATACAATCAGCTCCCGGTCAGTGGCCGCGTTGGGGTTTTCGATGGTCAGCAGACTCCGGGCACCGGAGAGATACACGTCGTACAGATCTTTGCTGTCCAGCTTGGTCATGTCGTAGACGGCGGCGGTTCCCCCTGTTTCGTAGTCGTATACCCGGCATTCGTCCAGCAGCTTGCTTTCCATCAGGTACATGGTGTCCGGCTGCATGGGCAGCGCCGCCTGACCGTAATACACGCCGTAGAAGGGCTTGTCCACCGGGGTGACGGTATAGTCCTCCTGCCGGGGAGACGACACCCCCAGTGCCTGACACAGCGCCTGCGCCGCCGGGAGCAGCCGCTCCTGCCGCCAATGGGTATCGGTGCGGTAATAGTCCTGAATGGACAGGCTGTCCGTCAGGCGGATGGGAGTCGCCCAGGGCATTCCACCCTCCACCATGGCAAAGAGCCGGTCATAGTCCAGGGACAGCTGCCCGGCGGACTGTGCCAGATAGAAGCCCTTGTCCGGGACAATGGCAAGGTAAATTTGGGAATCGGTGGAGGAAAGATAGGTTTCGTATACGCTGCTGAACCGTTCCAGCGCGTGGCCGATTGAGGCCTCGCTCAGGGGGTATTCCTGGGCTGCGGCGAAACCCTGGGCGATATAAATGCCGCTTTTGTCGCTTTGCCGCAGAACGAAGCGATGAAACAGAGACTTGGCCTCGCGGAAGGTGTCCCGCAGGGGGAACTGATCCAGGCTGGCATCCTCAAAATCCGTCATGAAGCTGCCGTCCAGCAGCGTCTTTGTCTGAATGGCGGGCTTCTGCGCCAGTTGGCGGCGCTCCGCGACGGAAATGTCCCGGCTGGGCGCCAGCCATGCCCACGCAGCCAGCACCGCCCAGACGGCCGCGACGGTGATTGCGCAAATTCGATTCTTCATACCTTCGCCCCCCTCAAAACCGGAAATACAGGAACGGGCTGAAGGAGCCGTCCACCAGATAGGCCGTGCAGACGATCAGCAGCGCCAGCATTGCCGCGGCCTCCAGCACAGCACCCGCCTTCGTTCCGTCCATGCGCCGCGCCGCGTTTTTCACCACCGGCGTGGAGCCGAGAATGCCCAGCACGAACAGGACGGCGTAGCTTTTCAGATAGTACAGCGTCTCGGCGGAGGTCAGGCTCAGGCCCCCGAAGCCAAAGAGTCCGGCAAAGTCCTGCCCCGCCTGGGCAAGGCTGTCCGCGTTGAACAGCACAAAGCTGAGAACCACCGCCAGCAGCACATACCCATGGCGCAGGACGCCCGGCAGCCTTTGCAGGGCGGGAATCCACTTTTCCGCCAGCAGCAGCCCGGCAAACAGCAGCCCCCACAGCACAAAATTCCACGCCGCGCCGTGCCACAGTCCCGTAAGCATCCACACGGTGAGGATGTTCAGCACCCACCGCCAACGGCTGACCCGGCTGCCGCCCATGGGGATATATACATAGTCCCGAAACCAGCTGCCAAGGCTGATATGCCACCGCCGCCAGAACTCCGTGACGCTTCCCGAGAGGTAGGGGTAGTTGAAATTCTCCACAAAATGGAACCCCAGCACCCGCCCCAGGCCGATGGCCATGTCGGAATAGCCGGAAAAGTCGAAGTAAATGTTCAGGGCAAAGGCCACGGCGTACATCCAGTAAAACAGGACGGACGTTTCCCCGCTCTGACGGAACAGCCGGATCAGCAGGGCAAAATTGTCCGCGAGAATGACCTTCTTCCCCAGCCCCACCAGAAACCGCCGCAGTCCCGCCGCCGCGTTGTCCCAGCTGTGCTCCCGGTGCTCCAGCTCCCGGGCGATGTCCGCATAGCGGACGATGGGTCCCGCAATGAGCTGGGGAAACAGGGCGACATACGCGCCGAAGTTGATAAGGCTTTTCTGCGCCGGGACGCTGCCGCGGTAGACGTCGATGGTGTAGCTCAGGCACTGGAAGGTGTAAAAGCTGATGCCGACGGGCAGCGCCAGATGAAGCAGGGGAATTTTCAGGCCGGTGACGGCGTTCAGACTGCCGATGAAGAAGTCCGCGTATTTGAAAACACCCAGCAGCCCCACGCTGATGACGATGGACGCCAGCAGCCAAAGCTTTTTCCGGTTCCGGGAGCGCTCGATGCCCAGGCCGCAGACATAGCACAGCAGGATGGTGAACACCATCAGGGGCAGCAGCCGCAGCTCCCCCCAGCCGTAAAAAATCAGGCTGGCAAGGAGCAGAACGGCGTTTTTCCCCTTCCGGGGCGTGAGAAAATACACCGCCAGCACCGCCGGGAGGAAATAATATAGAAAGGGAATACTTGAAAAAACCATAGGCGTGTTCGCTCCTGATGTGCAGTTCTCTTAGAAAAATGGCAGCGACCGGAATCGCTGCCACTTTTGTTAAATCACAAATTCGGGTTCGCCGACGACCTTGCCGAAGGCATCCACAAAGGACTGGGCGGTGAGGTCGTAGCTGGTGTCCAGCATAATGAGCATCACCACGTCGCGATATCCGGTGACCAGCATGTCGTCCGCTTCCACACAGACCCACTTGCGGGGGTTGATGCCGGACTTCATGGCTTCGGCGACGGACTTGATATCCTCACCCGGGGCGACCCGCACCATGACCATGGAAAAGGCGATGGAGCCGATCATCGGCTCGAACACCGCGGCCTCCGTCAGCACACCGGCGTTATCCAGACCGGTGCTGCTCTTGATGGCCCACTGACCCTCCTCGCTGGTGTCGGTGAGGTCGATGGTCTCGACGCCGCCGTCGAACTCCACCGGCTGCTCGGCAACGATTTCGTTCAGCAGCTCCTCCACGGTTCCCTCCACCTGATCGGGGGAGGTGGTTTCCGTGGGCTTGGATCCGGCACAGCCGGAAAACAGGGACAGCGCCATGGCTGCCGCCAGAATTGCAGTTAAAACTTTTTTCACGTTTCATTTCCTCCTGAATTTTTTCGGGTAAATCGTCTCTTCCAATAAGCATGCCCCAAAAGCAGCAGGAGCATACCGGCGGCCGCACCGCAGCTGTCAATGCACACGTCCCGGATGCCGGGGCTGCGGCCGGGGACGAAGACCTGGATGGTCTCGTCGATGCAGGCAGCGGCCAGGCTCAGGGCGAACGCCGGAAGCCGCTTTTTCCCCAGCATCCCGAACAGCCACCCAAGCAGCAGTCCCAACGCGCCGAATTCGGCAAAATGGGCGCACTTTCGCAGCAGGCCGTCGCCGCCGGAGGGAACCGCTTCGCCGGGGGTGAACACGCCGTCCAGCAGCGCCTTCAGCGTGCCGCTGATCTGCCCGGAGACTTCCGCCGGGAGCAGGGAATTGCCCCAGATGAAAACCAGATTGCAGATAAGCAGCACCGTACACACCGTCATGCGGCGTTTTGTGCGCTTCATGTCAGAACCCCCAGATGCTCCAGCAGAATTTTCACACCCAGCAGGATCAGAATAACGCCGCCGGCAAGCTCTGCCTTTTTCTCATATCGGCTGCCGAATACGTTGCCGATCTTCACGCCAAGGGCAGACAGCAGGCAGGTGCAGATGCCAATGAAGGCCGCCGCCAGCCAGATGTTGACGCTGCCGACCATGGCAAGGGAAATCCCCACCGCCAGTGCGTCGATGGAAGTCGCCACGGCCATGAGGAACATGGTTTTGACGGACAGATCGGCGTCCTTTTCCGGGTTGTCGCCGGATTCGTCCTTCTTTTCCAAGGCTTCCTTCAGCATATTGATGCCGATGATGGCCAGCAGGGCAAATGCGACCCAATGGTCAAAGGCCTCAATGGCGTCCGCAAACAGCGCGCCCAGGAAAAAGCCGACGGTGGGCATCAGCGCCTGAAAGCCGCCGAACCAGAGGCCGCAGGTCGCCTCCGCCTTCAGCGTTGCCTTTTTCATGGCAAGACCCTTGCATACGGATACCGCGAAGGCGTCCATACTCAGCCCCACCGCCAGCAAGAATAGTTCTCCGATTCCCATAAAAAATCCTCCGTACCGAATACAGGGCAGCACCGCACAATTCGGCAAGAAGTCTCAGACAGGATTTTTGTCCCAATT
>ERZ839767.2520-NODE-2520-length-23591-cov-21.494222_pt1 | contig 23591 bp, 19 predicted proteins | sample MGYA00519879_ERZ839767 | MGnify/ENA primary metagenome ERZ839767 (study PRJEB31850, sample SAMEA3708852) | human gut metagenome | biome: human gut; feature: human-associated habitat; material: faeces | place: China | collected 2014 ... | reverse complement strand
TTCCGAAATCGTAAGGTTATGTTTCGGCTTGGACTTCCACTTCTGGTTGGATTCGCGATTCTTATTTGCGTTCGTATGATATTTCCGGTCGAACTATTGCCGATCTCCCACAATGTATATCTTCCTGATTTACTGGCCACTATCGTGGGAGAAACACGCCGTGTACGCTTTTTTCATGATACAGTATCCTGGTGGAATATTTTTGAGATTGTATGGGGCTGTGGCATCTTATATTCGTTGCTCCAGTACATCAAACGTAATTATGACTGTCAAAAGTATATAAGGAAACATGCCGTTATTTTATCAGACACCAGCATACCAATGCAGGCTTTTACTCAGATCAAATCCGAAGCCAACAAAAAAGGGGTTCAAAAAATCTCGTTACTGGCTCTTCCGCCACTTAAGAGTCCGGTAATCTATGGGCTTCGAAAGCCATGCATTCTGATTCCGGATGCTTTGAAATTGTCAGAATCCGAATGGCGCTATGTTTTATTGCATGAAGTGAATCATTATCTTCATAAAGACCTGTATATAAAATTCTTATTACATATTATTTGTATGATTTACTGGTGGAATCCTTTTTGTCGGTTTTTAAAGAATGACACAGATACGATATTGGAAATGCGGATTGATCAGACATTGGCAAATAATCCCGTGCATACTGCCGAATATTTGTCCTGTCTTTTGAAAACAGCTTCTTATCAAATAGAAAATCCTCTACCTGTACCGGATTTTTCTATAAACTTTTGTAATTCTGTTCTGGCACGACGTTTTGAAACGCTTACTCAACCCCAAAACAAGTCTACTTCTGCTTTAGCTGCAATTGTTTTCCTGAGTATCTCGTTCTTTATATACGTATCGTCTTATTTTATTATTTTTGAAGACAATTATTTTCCACCCGATATGTTTACTGATGATATAATCATTCCTACCAAAGATAATTGCTTCGTTATAGAACGTTCAGATGGAGCATATGATTTTTATCTCAATGGTAAATATATAACGACTCTACCCGATAAAGAATATTGCATCCCTGATATAAACACTTATAAAAATATAAATGAAGCATCCAAACATGAACAAATTATTTCAGAAAAATAATTAATGAATTGGAGACTGGATTCTAACCTGATGCAAACAGGGTCTGCCGCACTATATCAGTGCGGCAGACCCTTCCTTATTGTCATACCTTATCTTTTCATTTATACATACTCATATAATCCCCATGTGCCTCGATCAGTTCGTCGCACATTGCCTTGATATCATCGATATTCAGCTCTGCTGCGGTATGGGGTTCGAGCATGGCGGCCTGATAGATCTTTTCTTTGGATCTGGTGGCTGCGGCTTCGATGGTCAGGAGCTGGACGTTAATATTGGTCATATTCATGGCTGCCAGCTGGACCGGGAGTCTTCCTACGTGGCATGGGTTGATGCCGTTGGCATCTACCATACACGGAACTTCCACACAGGCATCGGATGGCAGGTTGTCGATCAGACCGGTATTCAACACATTGCCACCGATCTTATATGGATTGCCGGTCACGACGGCTTCCATAATATAAGAAGCATATTCTTTGGATCTTTCGTGGGTTACTTTTCCGTCTTTCAGAATATCTTCCCGTTCTTTCTCCCAGCCTTTGATCTGCTCCACACATCTGCGTGGGTATTCGTCCAGCGGGATGTTGTATTTTTCGATCATTTCCGGATATCGGGATTTGATAAATAACGGGTTGTACTCTGCGTTATGTTCGCTGGACTCGGTGCAGTAATATCCCAGATGTTTGATGTACTCAAAACGCACCATATCGTCATGTTTTTCAGTTGCATTCTTCTCTGCTGCCCGTCTGCGGATCTCCGGGTACAGGTCGTTGCCGTCTTTGTCATGCAGTTCCAACAGCCATCCCATATGATTGATACCGGCGATCAGTTCTCTTCTGCCTTCCAGCTTGTCTTCCATCCCCAGTTTTTCCAGCAATTTCTCCGAACATACCTGTACGCTGTGGCACAGACCTACGGTACGGATCTTTGTGTATCTCTGCATATAGCCGGTCAGCATCGCCATCGGGTTGGTGTAGTTCAGAAACAGGGTGTTCGGGCAGACTTCTTCCATATCTCTGGCAAATTCTTCCATCACCGGGATGGTACGAAGTGCACGCATGATGCCGCCGATCCCCAGTGTATCTGCGATGGTCTGACGCAGACCGTATTTTTTCGGGATCTCAAAGTCGGTGATGGTGCACGGATCATAGCCGCCTACCTGGATCGCATTCACTACAAAGTCGGCATCCCGCAGAGCCTCTTTTCTGTTTTCCACACCGAGATAGGTTTTGATGGTGGCTCTGGACTCGTTGACATTCTTATTGATCGCGCCGAGGATGATCTCTGAATCTTTCAGTCGTTCCTCGTTGATATCATACAACGCAATCTCCGCCTCACAAAGCGCAGGTGTACACATACAGTCCCCCAGTACATTTCTGGCAAATACGGTGCTGCCAGCCCCCATAAAAGTAATTTTCATCTTCATACCTCCTGTACGAATCTATGTATTTTGTTGTCTTCCGTAATCCATCCCTGTCTTTTCCCCCGATTGGATGAATTACGGTTTTGCTATGGGTTTATTATATGTTTATAAGATGAAAAATCCTATCTGTTTTGTTTCCATTTTATTGTTGATATGTTGCATATTTTACAAAACAGAAGTCGCGGTTCACTTCGTCATGTGTTTCCCGGATGTGGATGAAATCGGTATATCCCAAGGTTTGTTTCATACAAGCATAAACTTTGGCTTGTTGCTTGTAGAATAAAGAATGTGCCTTGGCACATTCTCGCGCCTGCGGCGGTCGCTTGCGACATCTACCTTATACGTCGCAGTGCGCATCCTCGCGGAGCGTTTTTATTTTACAGGAAAGCAATTTCCTGTAAAGTAAAAAAGAGCCGCGAATCCACTTCGCAGCTCTTTTATGGTTCTTATGCTTCTTTATTTTACTTCCTTCAGATAAAACTCCACCGCTTTGAAATCCCCGGTCTGGCGTGGGAAGTTCAGGCCGCCGTGCATCAGGGCGCGGCCGCTTCTTACCAGTTCGCCGTTTACTTCGTACATGGCATCTGCTTTCAGCCCTCTTACCGGGATGTGGATAGACGGACCGCTTGGCTGTGCCAGGATCTGCATGCCGTGTACCAGAGCTTCGCTCTGATCCTGGGATACGAACTCCCAGGCTGCGTACAGACGGTTTTCCATCGGGTTGGTCAGGCGGTAGTATTCGCCTTCATGGGTCAGGTTGTAGTATTTCTTAAAGGTTTTGATCTGTTCTTTGACCTCTTCTTTTTCCCCGTCGCTTAACAGGTTCAGATCCAGTTCGTATCCGAAACTTCCTGCCATGGCTACGGTTCCTCTGGTTTCTACCGGAGTGATACGACCGGTCTGGTGGTTCGGAACAGCGGATACGTGGGAGCCGACTGCTGAGATCGGATAACAGAAAGATGTTCCGTACTGGACACTGAGACGTTCTACTGCATCGGTATCATCACTGCACCAGATCTGTGGGGAATAATACAGCATACCAAGGTCAAAACGTCCACCGCCGCCGCTGCAGCCCTCCAGTAACAGATCCGGATAACGGCTCACCAGACGTTCCAGCAGATCATACAGACCCAGCATGTAGCGATGGCTTGCCTCTCCCTGGCGTTCTTTTGGTAAAACGGCACTGTACACATCACTGATGTGACGGTTCATATCCCATTTGACATATTCGATATTGGCACTGTCGAGGATCGCCGTCATGCGTTCGTACAGATAATCCCGGACATCTTCTCTTCCCATATCCAGGATCAGCTGGTAACGGCTTCTGTTCGGCTGTCTTCCCGGGATCTGGATCGCCCAGTCCGGATGTGCGCGGTAGAGATCACTGTCCTCGGAGATGCATTCCGGCTCAAACCAGAGACCGAACTTCATGCCCATGGCATTGATTCCGTCTGCGATCGGTTTCAGACCGCCTTCCAGCTTGTCGGTGTTGACATACCAGTCACCCAGTCCGCTGACATCTCCCTCACGTTTTCCAAACCAGCCGTCGTCGAGAACCAGCATCTCCACGCCAAGTTCGGATGCGCCTTTTGCAATGTTCAGGATCTTTTCTTTATCAAAATCAAAGTAAGTTGCTTCCCAGTTGTTGATCAGCACCGGACGTCTCTCGTGTTTGTATTTGCCACGGCACAGATGCTCCCGGAAGGTATGATGGAAGTTGGAACTCATCTTTTCAAACCCTTCGCTGCTGTAGGTCATAACAGCTTCCGGTGTCCAGAACTCTGCTCCTGCTTCCAGTGTCCAGGCAAATCTCTGGCTGTTGATGCCGGCAGTCAGTCTGGTCTGACCCATCTGGTCTTTTTCTGCTTCGATCGAGAAGTTTCCACTGTAAACCAGTGCTGTTCCATAACATGGTCCCGCTTCTTCGGTGGTATCTTTGCTGCACAGGATGGCAAATGGATTATGCTGGTGGCTGGATGCTCCTCTGACACTTTCCACGGTCATCTTTCCGCGCATCAACGGTACCCGTTCCATCTGGCGTTCCAGATTGTGTCTTCCGTGAAAATGCATCAGTTCCCAGTCACCGCTCATCAGATCCAGATTCATGGAAGCGGCTTTTGTCAGCACGATCGCATCGGTTCCCTGATTTACGAATTTTACGCAACGGGTAATGATATCTCTTTCTTCCCACACACTATAGTGTAAAAATGCATGCAGTCCGGTTACTTTATCTGCCAGTTCCACGATCAGGGTATCGGCATCTTTTTCTTCTCCGTACAGTGCCGGCATTCCCGGGATCGCATATTTGCCTTTTGAGGTGGTATATCCCACATAACGCCAGTCTGCGGCATCGCTTCCGTCCGCGTTGATCACGCTCACACTGTTGATCCGGTAATCGCCGACGCCGTTGGTGGAGTATTCCTGTGGTCTGGAATCGAGAGAATAGTCTCTCTCATTTCCTGCCTCGTAAGGGTTTCCGGAAAATCCCCGATCCTGATAGTCTAAAAGATAGCTCATATCTTCCTGACCGATATTTTCTCCATAGTACAAGTGATTCAGCACCAGATATTTGTCTACCATCATCTGATAACTTGTATTGTTTGTTGACAACGTAAAAAGTTTTTTCTGTTCGTCTATATAAATTGCCATGTTCGTCCTCCTTTTTATCGCTCTGTCTGCATCACAGTTTATTGTTTTTACATCACTGTTTTTCACATTCACCGTTATGTTTTGCAGTCTATTTTCTATTCACAGACTATACTCAGTATACCATGCTGCGAAACTGAAAAATATAGGATTTGTTTCCTGTAATTGTGGATTCGTTGCGTGCTGTATCAATTTTGGAGATTTTCATGTACGCTGTTATCCGTGTTTTTTCTGCATTTCCATTTTCCGGACGGTTCTTTGCTCTGTTATCCGTTTTGTTCCTGTGCCCGTTCACATTCTCTTTTCAGGATCTCATGCCATTCCGGTTTTTCTTTTTTCAGGGATAATGGTTTTCCCTCTCTGTTTAAGAAGCAATGGCTGGTCTGTCCGCTGCAACGCAGAGTACCGTCTTTCTTATCCAAGATCTGATATCCCAGAAAGATTTTTACGCCATTATATTTTTTCACTGTCACCTCAATAGATACTTCTTCCCCGTACCGTGTCATGGAGTGATAGGCTGCCTCCACCGTCAGTACCGGGCTGATCACACCTGCGGCTTCCATTTTGTCATAATCCATGCCGAGATATGCCAGATAATCGCTCCGGCTTTCCTCGAACCAGCGGATATAGTTGGAATGATGCACGCATCCCATCTGATCGGTTTCATAATACTGCACCCGATGGTTATAACCCGGGTATTGTTCTGTCCTTTCCATCTGTGTCTCTTCCCTTTCTGTCCCATACATTTCTGTTCTGTCATTTTTCTCCACATTTTTGCGATTTCAATTTTAAAATGCACCATCGCAAATCGTTTTCTCTCACTTCTACATTTTTATTTTCAAAAGGATTCTTCTTTTTTCAGTTTCTGATAGATCCGTCCTACCGGAAGTCCCACCACATTGTTATAATCTCCCTGGATTTTTTCTACAAACCGCGCACAAAGTCCCTGGATCCCGTAGGCTCCTGCTTTGTCCATCGGCTCTTTCGTGCTGACATACCATGCAATCTCTTCTTCTGTCATCGGGTACATGGATACTTTTGTCTCTTCCGCAAAGGTTGTCTGTTTTCCTTCCTCCAGCAGTGTCACACCGGTATATACACTGTGAGTCTGCCCCTGTAGCATGCGTAACATACGGATCGCATCTGCCTCATCTTTTGGCTTTCCGAGAATCTTCCCGTCATAAACCACAATCGTATCCGCCCCAATCACCAGCCAGTTCTCCGGTAACTGCGGCTCCAGCTCTTCCTTCACCGCAGCTGCTTTCTGTGTCGATAACGATTTTACCACTTCCACAGGATCTGTGCTTGTGATGATTTCCTCACCGCCTGCCGGATGCACTTCGAATTCTAATCCGATCTGTGTTAAAAGTTCTCTTCGTCTTGGGGACTGGGATGCGAGTATAATATTTTTCATAATTCTCCGTTTTCTCCCTTCTGCCGTTCCTGTGCAATTACAATTCCGCGACAGTATTTTCTTCTATTATTATGCCATATTCTCTCTTTTTTGTGAATCGTTTTTCATTCAGGCAATACAGAAACGAGATAAAATACGCTTCGCGAATTTTACTCATTATCGCAGCAGTCGTCAAGGTCTTGTGCAAGCACAGACTTTGACTCGTTGCTCACGTAAAAAAACTGCCGTCCGAAACACTTCTTTTCATGTTCCGGACGACAGCCATATTCTGTGAAAGTAAGCAGAACGATAAGCCGGGTTATGTCTTGAATGGTCATCTATCTAATCCTGCTGTTGCCAGCAGGCTTCAGCGACCCACCTAAAAACGTGACGGGCAGCCACATAGTTTTTTGTTCGGTCTTGCTTCGGATGGGGTTTACATGTGCCCTCTCTGTCACCAGACAGGCGGTAGTCTCTTACACTGCCTTTCCACCCTTACCAGGCGAACCTGGCGGTTTATTTCTGTTGCACTGGCCTTGGAGTCACCTCCACCGGACGTTATCCGGCATCCTGCCCTTTGAAGCCCGGACTTTCCTCACCTGACCCCTTTCGGTTCTGTCAGCCGCGACCATTTATTCTACTTACCGAATCAGTCTACCACAGGAAAAACTTTTCGTCAAATACATTTTCTATTGTATTATTTGTATCGTGTGGTATAATACAAAATACAAGGAGGTGTTTTCATGATCATAAAAATCAATACACTCTCGCAGATTCCTCTGTATCTGCAGCTTCGCAACCAGATTGTAAAAGGCATCGGCAAAGGGGAACTGACCGAGGGTGAGTCTCTTCCCACCGTGCGACAGATGGCTGCCGATCTTGGTATCAATACCATGACAGTGAGCAAAGCCTACCAGCTTTTGAAAAATGAAGGTTTTCTCTATACTGACCGCCGTCTGGGAAGTATCGTTCATATTCCGGAAAACGAGGAACCTTCTTCTCTTTTTCAGGAAAAACTGGAGGACGAACTGGAACTTTTAAGTGCGGAAGCCAGGATCCGCGGAATGAACCTGGAAGATTTTCTCAGTCTTTGCAGCAAAGCATTTGTGGAAATGGAGGTGGCTGTGGAATGATGCTCTTTTGGATTCTTGCGATTACCGATCTGATCATGGTCGGCATTACCTGGGCGGTTTATGGCAGTTCGACAACCTATCGTAACGGAATGCTCCTCGGTGTTCATCTGCCCGAATCTGCTGTCTCTCTGTCTCCGGTGGCTCAGTTGACCGACAGCTATAAAAAACATACCCGACTGTTTTATCTTCTGCATCTGGTTCTCGGCGTTGTAGTCGCCATTCCATTTTTCTGGCTGGTTTCTATAGGCATAACGCTCTGGTGTATCTGGCTTTGCGTGTTCTTGATCCGTGCGGTCTCTTTGCTGTACAGTGCCCACCGTCAATTGTATCTTCTGAAGCAGGACCTGAAACTGTGTAATCCGGCAGAAGAACCTTTCACAGCAGCTGTTGACACTCACACTGCCACACAGACAGGAAAAGCAGCCCTCTCTCTGTACTGGCATCTGCTTCCACTGGCGATGGTTTTTATACCGCTGTTTTTCTCCCCTGTCCGTAACTATATCCACTCCGATACCACCGGCTTACTCTTTCTGGTCATCTGTATTGCCGTCTGGCTGCTTTTTCTTCTGATCTCATGGTGTTATTCGAAAACCGGTAACCGGATCTACAGCGCCCATTCGGAGATTAATCTTGCTATCAACATGCAGGAACATCGTTCCTGGTCCCGGATGTTTTTCTTCTACAGCCTGTGCAACAGCCTGGCCTTTATCAGTGAACTGATTTTCCTGGCAAACGATCTGGAATGGTACTGGTGGTCGCATCTGCTCTTTTTTATCTTCCAGACGATCCCGATCCTTACCCTTTTCGTGATCTACTTCCGTTTAAAGAAGAAAAAGACACAGATTCTTGCAGCAGACGATGCACCAATATACGTGGATGACGATTATTACTGGCGAAACGGCTGGTATGACAATCCGGCTGATCCAAGGTTTATGGTTCCTGACCGTTTTTGCACCACGAATTTCACCACCAATATGGGAAGACCTGCCGGAAAAATCCTCACAGTCAGCATGTTCGTTGTAGTAGCCGTACTTCTGATCTGGATGTGTGGACTGTTCATACGTATGGATTTTGTTCCGGTGCAGATGACTATCGATGGCACACAGGTTTCTATCACTTCCGGTTACACTGACACTTCTTTCTCTACAGACGAGATCCTGGATCTACAGCTTCTGGACAGCCTGCCGGACGATTCCTTCGTCCGCTCCAACGGATCCGCTGACGGGCATCAGCTGCTCGGTGTGTTTAGAGGAAAGAAAACCGGTCCGTGCAGAATGTATGTAGAGCTGGATGAATCCCCGGTTCTTTCCATTCAGACCGATGAATACACGGTATTTCTTACGGCTCCGACAAAAATACAGGCAGAAAACTGGTATCAGGAGCTGAAAGATCATATGTTTGATAACTGACAACCGAACAAAACACAAAAGGAGTTTTCAATAACATACAACGTTTTTTGAAAACTCCTTTTTATCACTTTTTATTCTTTTTTCTTTCCGTTGGAATCGTAAATCAGTTCTTTGTATTTTTCCACAAGTTCTTCGTACTGTTCCTCCGATTCTACGAATTTCTGAACCTGATGGTGCGCTTTCTTATGTTTTTCGGCGCGTGGTTTTGCTTCCAGAATGGTATAGGTATCTTCCTCTACCTGCAACGCATTTTCTATGGCTCTGGTCAGACCATTACAGCTGTATGTCGCGCCCGAAACAGCATCGGTATCCAGCGGTTTATTTTCCAGCACTTCTGTGATCACTGCCGGTGCCACATGGAAAAGATATTCCTCATTGTCATAATAAGATAGAATTCTGATTTTTTCTGCTTTCTGATCTTTTACCGTAACTTCTACTTTGATTTCTCCGCGAAAGCCATTGGCTGTTCCCTCATAGTTACCGTCTTTCAGCCGGATCTGACTCGTGACATCTGTCCCGTTTTCTGTTTTTTCCGGATAAATCGCCTGATCTACAGCTTTCAGGAGTCCTTTGCTGCTGTAGGTCGCACCGGAAACCGTATCCACCTCTGTTGATTGTTCTTTCAGCACTTTCGGAATCAGCTCTCTGATAACGCTCTGCATATAAGTAGCATCATCTTCATAATCCTGCACCTGCACATCAGAAATATTTCCATTTTTAATAGTGACCGTCACATCGATCTTACCACGGAATCCATTACCGGTTCCTGTATACGTTCCATCTGTATACGACCCTTTCTCTGTCACTTTTACATCTGCTGTTCCGCTTGCTGTTTCATTTCCCGTTGCTTTTAACAGATACAGATTCATGCAGGAAAAGACAAGTATGGTCACCGCAAGACCCCAGCGGTTACTTTTCTGCTGTTTGCACTGATACGGACAGATTGAACAATCTCCACTGTTTTTGCAGCTTCGCTTTCTTCTGTCCAAAGAGAAAAAGGAAAGCAGTGTATAAATTGCTCCCATCGGACACAGATATCTGCAAAACGCTCTGAAAAATACTGCCGATATGACCAGAACAATGATACAGATCCAGACACCTGCAGAAATCAGATTCTCTTTGCTGAAATTTCCTCTCAGCAGGGACAGCAGACTGGCAAATCCCTTCCAGGGGCTGATGACATCCAGCAGATTTTTCTTCCAGACAGCACTCACTGCCACAATCACCAGAACAGGATATTTCAGTTTGGAAAGAATTTTGTCTGTTTTCACCGAAAGCATACGTTTCTTACGGTATTTTGTCTGTTTTCGTATCAGGTTTCCCAAATCATAACTCAGATCCTGTGCCGCACCAAAACTACAGATATATCCGCAGTAATACCGTCCGAAAACCGCTGTTGTTACAACAGTTTCCAGCAGCAGAAGAACCGGTTCCCGCGCATAAGTAAAATCCATCACCGAAACCGCATGGATCAGCTTTTTTACCGCATACAGACTGGCAGCAAAAGACTCCGGTATCCACAGAAAAAACAGAATCTGGATTACAATTTTTATAACCTTAGAATATTGTTTTTTCATCATCGGATAAAGTTTGTCTGATTTCCTCTCTCTGTCTCCGGAAGTGGCACACCTGCTACTTTTCCGGCTTCAAAACATTTCATCATCCAGGCCAGGTTCCTTGCCAGATTCCGCATGGTCTGCATTCCCTCTGCATCCATCTTCACTTCTCCCGGTTCACAGCCATGTACCATGTTCCAGTAAGTAGAGCCGGCTACCGGCATCTGGCAGATGCCATAATATTTATTCAGTACATCGAAGGAAGCACTGCATCCACCGCGTCTTGCCACTGCTACAGAAGCCGCCGGTTTGAAGGCAAATGCTCTGCCGCTGCTGTAAAATACTCTGTCCAGAAATGACAGGATCCGTCCGCTTGGATGTGCATAATAGACCGGTGTACCGAAGACAAATCCGTCCGCCTCTTTCGCCTTTGCCACGAATTCATTGACTTTGTCATCCGCAAACACACAGCCATTTTCATTACACTGTCCACATCCGATACAGTCTCTCACCGGCTGACTGCCGATCTGAAAGATCTCATACTCGATGCCCTGTCTTTCCAGTTCCTTTCCTACTTCCAGAAGAGACTGGTATGTATTGCCTTCTTTTTTTGCGCTTCCGTTTAACATCAATACTTTCATACTTTCCACCCTTTCTTTTCAAAATGCCAGGGACAAAATCGCTTTCACCCCTGACATTTTTTCATATATCTTTTATATATTTTCTGTACATTATTTTACACATCAAAACAGCTGCCGCCCACGAATTCCCTCAGGATAGAATTCTTCGGGATATCCTCACTGGGGATCCCCACAAAATAATCCAGGAATTTTAACAGCCGCTTCGCTTCCTGATACTCTGGTTCGTCCGAACCGATCTGGAAGAGTACCGGCTCCGCGTACAGTTTCAGCACTGCCAGTTCATACAGAAGTGCCGAGTTAAACATTGCATCTGCCTGTTCCTGATAGGGGAAGATATTTTCATCCTCTCCACGGCGAACCGACGGCCACATCGCAATCGTTGCTTTCGCACTCGTTCCTCTCGTCCGGTTATCCCGGACAATCCGGCGAATCAATCGTCCGTCCGTCGTCGGAATCCGGTTGTGTTCGTCAATATTTAACTGCGTCAGCGCACTGATATAGATCTTGAATTTGCTCTCCGTCGGAAGCGAATAGCTCAGCCGGTCGTTCAGTCCGTGGATTCCCTCAATCACCAGAATATCGTTCGGCTGCATCTGCAGGAAATCCCCTTTGTATTCCCGTTTTCCCAGTTTGAAATTAAACCGTGGCAGTTCCACCCGCTCGCCCTTAAGCAGCGCATTCATATCGCGGTTGAAAAGTTCCACATCGATAGCTTCCAGACACTCGTAATTGTAATTCCCGTTTTCATCCCGCGGCGTATCTTCCCGGTTTACAAAATAATTATCCACCGCGATCGGATGCGGTTTCATCCCGTGAGCCGCCAGCTGGATTGACAGGCGATGAGAAAATGTGGTTTTTCCTGAGGAGGATGGTCCGGCGATCATAACGAATTTTACACCGCCACGCTCGATGATCTGCTCTGCGATCTTTGAGATTCTTCCCTCCTGCAGGGCTTCCGAGATCAGCAGCAGTTCCTGCATTTTTCCTTTCGAGATCTTCTCGTTCAGTTCCCCTACCACGGAAACTCCCATCATCTCGCCCCATTTTTCCGCCTCTTTCTGCACCTGAAAAATCTTCGGTGACGGCGTAAACGGCGGCAGTTTTTCCGGTTCTTTCCGGGTCGGCATCTGCATCACAAAGCCCTCGTCATACGGATACAATTTGAAATATTTCAGATATCCGGTATGCCATACCATATACCCGTAAAAATAATCCTCGAATTCCTCAAGATTATAGATATTTACGCGGGAACTTCTCCGGTAACGAAACAGTTTTTCTTTGTCATACATGCCATATTTGTGAAAGAGATCCAGCGCAGAGGCGGTAGACACACTCCGTTTCATCACCGGTGCATGTTTTTCCACCAGCTCATGCATATACGTTTCCACCTGATCCAGAAATGGCTGATCGATCGTCACATCTCCATCGATCGTATAGTAAAATCCCTCTCCCACCGTAAAATGCAGGACAATCTTCCGGATCTTCTCATGTCCTGCCACATGATATACCGCCTTTAACAGCAGTAGATTCATGCTTCTTTTGTATGTTTTATGACCGATACTGTCCGCCACCGTCACCAGTGAGATCCGGCAGTCCCGGTGAATCTTTTTATGAAGTTCGCGAAGTTTTCCGTCTACCGTTACCAGAACCACCGGATACTTACAATCCTGGTCGAAATCTTTGACAATTTCTCCAAAAGGTGTTCCATCCGGATATGCTTTCTCCCTGGAACCCACTGTTACTTTACACATCTTAAGTCCCATCTTCACCACTCCTTTCAGCTGCCGCTACACCACCCGGTACGGATGATGCACTCTGGCAGTGCCTACCGCAAGCTCCGGAAACATAGTTTCCAGTTCCTGTCTCATATATGCGATAAATCCATATTCAGTTCCATAATGACCGGCATCGATTACAGCGATTCCCTGCGCAACGGCATCAATTGCCGAATGATAATCCACATCTCCGGTAACGATCACATCGGCACCTTTTTCAATTGCACCACGGATCATACTTTTTCCGGATCCGCTGCTCACTGCCACACGATGAATGATCGCTGCCGGATCTCCGTACATCCGTACATCCGGGATCTCAAAGTCGTTTCTTACTTTTACGGCAAATTGTTTCAGATCCATCGTCCCTTCCAGCGCACCTACTCTTCCGATGCCTTCCCCGGGAGCGGTTTCTTCCAGCACTTCACAGTCCGTAAGTCCCAGACATTCCTGATTCAGCTGTGCCATCCCCTTCACATCAAAGTTCGTATGCATTGCATAATAACACAGATCCGCCTGGATCATCGTGATCAGTCTGCGGCCGATAAAATCTGCACTGGTCACTTTTTTTACCGGTGAAAAAATCATCGGGTGATGGGTGATCAGAAGATCCGCACCGAATTCCAGTGCCTGTGCGATCGTCTCTTCTGTAGCATCCAGTGCTGTAAATATTTTTTTGATTTCTTTTTCTTCTCTTCCCACCAGAAGTCCTACGTTATCCCATTCCAGTGCATAGGAAGGATTCCACCGTTCTTCCAGCTTTCTCATAACTTCTTTACATATCATCGTTCATACACCTCCAGTGCCTGCCCGATCAGCCGAAGTTCGTCCTCCAGCTCTTTTTGCCGTGCGGTGATCTTTTCTGCTTTCTTTCCGTCTGCTGCGAGTTTTTCCTGTATTTTCCTGCAGGTTTTCTGTTTGTCTTTCAGATATTCCTCTAATACCGGATGTTTCTCTTCCAGCAAATATTTTCCATACTGTAACTCCACCTCCTGCCACAGCGGCATTTCCCCATGTACTGCCCGCATGGCGGGATAATATTTTCCGTCCTCATATACCATCTTTTCCCCGGCTATCACATATCCATGGGTCAGAAGGTATGACCGGACTTTGTCGATCTCTGACTGGGGTTGCAGGATCAGTTCTTTTACGGAAGCAAGCACCTTTTCACCTGCTTCCAGAATCTTCACTGTCAGTGCCCCGCCCATTCCGGCAATCAGGACAGAATCCGCCTCCCCGGGGCACAAAGCCTGTACACCATCGGAGAGGCGGGTATGTATATCTGTTTCCAGATCAAACTGTTGTATATGTTCTTTTGCGCGCTCCAGTGGTCCCGGATTCACATCCATAGCCAGAGCTGATGGAATCACGCCTTCCAGGCAAAGAGCGATCGGAATATATCCATGATCCGTTCCCACATCTGCCAGCCGGTTTCCCGGTGTCACAAAAGAAGCATTCATTCGAAGTCTTTTGGATAATTCCATTAATCCAGATAATCCTTCAGCTTTCTGCTGCGGCTGGGGTGACGCAGTTTTCTTAATGCTTTCGCTTCGATCTGACGGATACGTTCTCTTGTGACACTGAATTCTTTTCCTACTTCTTCCAGTGTTCTGGCTCTTCCATCATCCAGGCCGAAACGCAGACGAAGCACTTTCTGTTCTCTCTCGGTCAGTGTGCTCAGCACCTCTACCAGCTGTTCTTTTAACAGTGTAAAGGCTGCTGCATCTGCAGGTACCGGAACGTTGTCATCCTGGATAAAGTCACCCAGATGACTGTCTTCTTCTTCACCGATCGGGGTTTCCAGAGAAACCGGTTCCTGAGAAATCTTAAGGATCTCACGGACTCTTTCCACCGGCATATTCATCTCTTCTGCAATCTCTTCCGGCGTAGGTTCACGGCCCAGCTCCTGCAGTAACTGTCTGGACACACGGATCAGTTTGTTGATGGTTTCTACCATATGCACCGGGATACGGATCGTTCTTGCCTGATCGGCGATCGCACGGGTGATGGCCTGACGGATCCACCAGGTTGCATAGGTACTGAACTTATATCCTTTGGTGTAGTCAAATTTTTCCACTGCTTTGATCAGACCCAGATTTCCCTCCTGAATCAGATCCAGGAACAACATGCCGCGTCCCACATATCGTTTTGCGATGCTGACCACCAGACGAAGATTGGCTTCTGCCAGACGTTTTTTCGCCGCCTGATCGCCGTTTTCCATCCGTTTTGCCAGTTCGATTTCCTCTTCTGCACTCAGAAGAGGCACTTTACCGATCTCTTTCAGATACATACGAACCGGATCCTCGATACTGACCCCTTCCGGTACGGAAAGGTCTATATTTTCCAGATCCACCTCATCCTCTTCCATATGCATATCTTCATTATCCAGCAGTGCGTCGTCCTCAGTTACCCGGAGTACATCCACGCCATTGGCTTCCAGATATTCGAAGATCAGATCCATCTGCTCATTGTTCAGGGTGATTCCTTTAAAGAAATCATTGATTTCCTGATACTCCAGCACATTTTTCTTCTTCTTGCCTAATTCCACAAGGTTTTTCAACTGTTCTGCAAATTGGGCTTTATCCATTTCCATCTGTTTTTCCATCCTTCCATATATTGTTTATATTTTATCCTTAACAAAAAGAAATATGCAAATGCAGCTTTCCGGCTTTTAACTCTTCCAGTTCTTTTTTCGCCTGCATCAGATTCATCAGCCCCTGCATGTCTGTAGGTGCCAGATTCTCTGTGCGGTGGGCGATACTGTCTTCCTTCATTCTGCATATCACATCCAGTAATGCCTGCTCCCTCTCCTGTTCCGAGTCCAGCGGGATCGTCGCGTTGAATACAGCCGCCACTTCGGTCTGTTCCTCGCTGTCCGTAAACCGGTTCAACAGTCTCGCCGGGTTTGGCTCGCCCTGCCGATACTGCTCATATAGCAGTTCAGCCACCTGATGATAGAGGGGTCTTGTAAAATCATCCGGTCCGATATAACGGCTTACCTCTCCGAAAATCTCCGGATAAGAAGTCAGCCAGGTAAGCATCAGTTTCTGAGATACTTCGTATCCGTTCTGCTTTTCCTTATTCCTGTTCAGACCCGATTTGGGTTTGACAGTCTCTGTCATTCCCACGCCCTTCATCGCCAGCCGGTTCACCATCTTTCTGAGTTCTTCCGGCTCGACCTGATAAGTTCCGGCAATGGTTTTGATATAACTGCTTCGTTCAATCTCGTCTTCAAAACGCAACAGCCGCTTTGCCGTTTCTTTAAAAAAGTCCGTGCGACCCTGCGGGTCCTCCATATCATACTGCCCTTCCAGTGCCTTCAGTTCAAACATAAAACTGTTCATTCCGTGATCCAGCCTCTCCTGAAAGGCTTCTTTTCCCATACTTTTGATAAATTCATCCGGATCCTTGTAAGGCCTGAGATTGATGACCTTCGTGGAAAGTCCGGCGGTTTTTAACATCGGGATGGCCCGGAGAGCTGCTTTCACACCTGCTTCATCACTGTCGTAAATGATCAGGACTTCATCGGTATACCGTTTCAGGAGGCTAGCCTGCTGAGAGGTCAGAGCCGTTCCCAGAGACGCCACTGCATTGTTAAATCCTGCCTGATGCATGGAGATCACATCCATGTACCCCTCGCAGATGATCAGATTTTTCTTTCTCGAAGAACGCGCCATATTCAGTCCGTACAGATTTCGGCTCTTATCAAAGATCTTCGTCTCCGGTGAGTTCAGATATTTGGGCTTTGCATCTCCCATCACCCTGCCGCCGAATCCGATCACACGGTTGTTCACATCCATGATCGGATAGATCACACGGTTCCAGAACTTATCATACATGCCACGTTTTTCATCCACATTAAACAGCCCTGACTGCCGTAAGAGCTCATCTGAATAGTTTTTTCCCTTCAGATATTGATACAGGTTGTTGCTGAACTTGCCGGAATACCCAAGACCAAACTTATTGATGGTTTCATCACTGAGTTCTCTGCCCTTCAGATATGCCATCCCCTGTTCTCCGGTTTTCTGGCGCAGCTGATAATAGTAGAACTTCGCCGCTTCCTTGTTTATCTCCAGAAGTGCGGATTTCAGGTCTGCCTGTTCTTTCGCTTCTTTGGAATATTCCATTTTGGGAAGTTCCACTCCTGCACGGTCCGCCAGTATCTCCAGCGCCTCCGGGAAAGTAAAGTTCTCATATTCCATCAGAAAGGTAAATACATTACCACCAGCTCCACATCCAAAGCAATAATACATCTGCTTTCCGGGGCTTACGGAAAACGACGGTGATTTTTCATTATGAAAGGGACAAAGTCCGAAATAGGAACTTCCTTTTCGCTGCAATTTCACATAACCGGAAATCACATCTACAATATCGTTTTTCATTCGAATTTCTTCGATCAGATCATCCGAATAACGCATGTTTTCTCTCTCCTTTATCCACGGTTGTCATTTACCCACGTATATATATATTCCCCGTCCGGCGACAATATCCTTTTTTATTTGTCCCGGTTCTCTTTTTCTTTGACAAAATATGCTTTTTTTTATTCTTCTTCGCAACGATTCCCCTGCAGTTCAGTATACCGCCCAGGCTGAAGGAATAAAAATTTCTTTGAATTTTACCATCGCATACTGATCCGTCATGCCGGAGATATAATCACATACCACCCTTTCTCTGTTCTCGCCTTCTGCGATCAGTTTCTGGTATTCCCGGGACATCTGTTCCGGATGCCTGCTGTAATACAGATACATCTCCTGCAGCATCGTCCTGGCTTTTCTTTCTTCTTTTTTCGCCACCGGATTATTGTAAACGCTCCGAAACATCAATGTGCGAAGTTCCCGCATCGCCTCCGCAATCTCCGGTGTCATCTCGACTTTATCTTTTCCGTAGCTGTTGCGGATCGTATCATGGATCAACGTATTTAACCGCTCTTTGCAGGAATCTCCCAGTGTCACCCTGATTGTGATCGGAATATCATCTTCCTGGAAAATTCCTGCCCTCTGTGCATCATCCATATCATGATGGATATAAGAAATCTTATCACACAGTCGGACTACCTGACCTTCCAGGGTATGCGGTGTGCCGGATGTCCGGTGATTCAACATCCCGTTCCTTACTTCCCAGGTCAAATTCAGTCCCTCCCCGTTCTTTTCCAGCCGTTCCACCACCCGGACACTCTGCTTAAAATGTGCAAATCCTTCCGGGCAGATTTCATTCAGAGCCGCTTCACCGGCATGTCCGAACGGTGTATGCCCCAGATCATGCCCCAGCGCAATTGCTTCCACCAGATCCTCATTCAGTTCCAGCGCCTTCGCGATCGTCCGCGCCGTCTGTGATACCTCCAGCGTATGTGTCAGTCTGGTCCGATAATGATCTCCCTGCGCCGCAAGAAACACCTGTGTCTTATCCTTCAACCGTCGAAACGCCTTCGAATGAATAATCCGATCCCGATCCCTCTGATACACCGTCCGGATATCACACTCCTCCTCCACACGCTCTCTGCCCTTCGACTCTCTGCTGTGTGAAGCATACCGGCTCAGATACTGAAACTCCCGCTCCTCTGCCTGTTCCCTGATATTCAAATACATCACCCCTTCTATTACCAAAAACAGCAAAAACCATTCTATTTTCATCTATTCTGTTAAATATATTCCACTCTTTCCTCACAAAATCCTTTTTATTTTCCAATTTTTTCCTGATTTTCGCTTAATTGTGTATACATTTGTCGAAATCCTCACCCGGTTTCTTCCGATACGCAGTGTTTTTATCTGATCAGGAACAAAGAATGTGCCTTGGAGCATCTTCGCGGAGCGTTTTCTACTTTACTGTAAAGCAATTTCCCGTAAAGTAAAAAACTGCCACACCCTACCCAGAGTGTGACAGTCTCTTCTCACTTCATCAAATGCACATCCGCATAATTGCACCCCAGTGCCAGAGCCCGCTCATGATCATCCACATAGATATCAATATGATTCTGCTTCACTCCACTGCCGCAATCCTGTGCCGTAAAAATATGTCCATTAATAATAACTTTCGTTCCATAAGGAATCACTGAAGGATCCACCGCGATCGTTTCCCCTTCCGCAACCCTCGCTCCGGAAGCAGTAATTCCGGTTGCCTTTCCACAACACTTCGCACACGCACAGTAATATGTCAGCTTAAAAAGTCCCAGATCCTGTCCGTACATTGCTTCCGTTGCATTCACTTCACTGATATTCTTACTTCCCGCAATCACTTTCGTATCTTCAAAAAGCTCCAGGGCAAAGCTCTCTTGTTCCGGATCTATCTTTACTGTTACCACCTTTCCTCTCGTCTCAGAAGCCTGTATCATCTTGCCGTCACCCACATAAATACCGGCTGCACTTGTTTCTTCCCCGGATCCATAGCAGATCACATCACCGGGTTTTGCCTGATCCACAGAAACCTTTCCCTGTTCCTGTATATTTCCGTCTTTATCCGTAACATTATATCCGTATGCCTCATAAATCTGCTCAACAAACTCGCTGGTATCAATTCCTTCGCAAAGGCTGGTTCCTTCTTCCTTCCAGACAGTTCCAAGGAATCCACTGGCATAATCCACGATCGAATCACGGATCGCCCCGTCCGGAATTCCCGTTTTCACCGAAGTCAACGTATAATAACGTGCCGGATTTTCCTTCGGATCTACCTTGGCAACCGCCAGCGTAAAACGATCCGCTCCGGTCTTATTCACTTTTCTCTTCACTTTCCTGCCTGTCTGCAGATATTCCTTTTTTACAAACCCACGAACTTCTCCGGATTCCACATATACCCACTCTTCTGTCTCATCTGCAAGAATATAACAGAGATTTCCCTTTTTCATCGTACCGACAATCTCACTGTCTGTGCTCTTGTCCGCCCTGATATTCAGTTCATCTCCTTTGCAGAGTGCATAATGCTTCTTTGCTGCAGTCTGCTGAATCGTTGCCCGGTAATATGCATATGCCTGATTTTCTGCCGGCGCAACCAGCTCTGTTGCATATACCGGAGTAAGCAGCGCCTCATTCTTATCTCCGATCCTGCGAAGCGCTTTTTTCTCCACAAAACCACGAACGGTTCCGGATTCCACGTAGTACCATCCGTCTTCCTTTCTTAAAATATAACAGATACCGCCTTCTTCCAGCCTTCCCACACTCCGGGAAGCCTGTGACTTCTCTTCTTTGATCTCCAGAACCACTTTCGCCTGTGCCGCTTTTCTGCTGGCAGATACTGTCCAGAAACGGTAATCCTCCACCGTCACCGGTACTTCCACAGACTGTGGAAATGCTGTAATAACCGGGATATTTTCTTCCACCGCAGTCTCCTGCGCAGCTTCCGGTGTGGTCTCCGGTGCCGGTGTAGGCTCCGGCGTGGGCTGTTCTGTCACTTCCTGTGGTTCTGCCCCTTCCTGACCAGGTGTGGGTGTTGGAGTATTCTCTCCTGCCGGCGTCGGTGTTACAGTCGGCTCCGGTGTCTGTGTCGGTGTCGGTGTCGGCGTTTCACTTGGTGTTGGTTCCGGGGTTGCAACCGGTGTGATCTGTGGCGAACCATCTGCCTGCAGAATCACAAACCCGTTATTCAGTACATAGGTATATCCCTCTGATAAATGGTATCCTGTTCTTGCCTCAAACTGTTCCGGGGTTTCCTGTACTTCTGCTGCTGTTTCCGCTGCTGTTTCCGCTATCGGTACACCGAGTTCTTCTTCAGCAGCCTTAACTGGCGCTGCCACGGACAAAGTCATTATATATGTCATAGACAGTGCCAGCATACGTTTCCATTCTTTTCTTATCACTTTCTGGTATTTCCTCCTGTTGTTTCACGTTACGTATACTTCCCTGATTATTGATTATAATCCTTTTCATTGCCCATGTCAAAAATGTAATACTTCAATTACCGACATTTTTTCTGTTCCTGTTCACTCCGTTCCCGGTAACACGCTTCGCGGGATCTTATCCGTGAACAGGAATAATTCTTTCAATATAGCTCTGCGATTCTCGTAATTCCCACATAGATTTCCTGGATCTTATACCAGGTCGGATAATCAACGACTCCTGTCTGTCCCAGTCCAAAAACGGACTGAAACTGCCGTACTGCTTCTTTCGTTCGCTCTCCGTATATGCCATCCACCGGTTCCCTGGGAACTTCTGTATAAACTTCCCCGATAGTATTTAACTGTTCCTGAATCTGCCTGACTTTCATGCCACTTGCTCCGATATCCAGATCGTAGCCCGGCCAGGATGCCGGGATTCCCGAAATCTCTTCTGCGGAATTGATATACATATTTTCTCCATAATAGTTTCTGATGATTTCGATTGCTGTGTAATTTTGATCCCCCAGGTATTTACTTCCCCACTGACTCATCCACTGCGGACAGGTCACCCGCTGGCCGTCACAGTACTGGGTAAGAATCGGCTGGCGGACATTGGGACGGGACAGATAGTTTTCAAAAAGTTCATCTACCACATCGGAGATGCTGTCAAAGATGTTGCGGCCGTAGATCCACTTATGGTCGAAGGCAGTGGAAGAAGTGATGGTGAAATCATATCCTTTGTTCCTATACCACTCCGTATAAACCCGGTTCAGGGTAAAAGACATGATTGCCAGAACATTCGCCTTGATCGTCTCAGGCGGCCAGGTTGCGTATATCTCGCTGCATGCCACGTTTTTTATATAGTCCCGATATCTTACATAATAATTATCGGCAGTGGAATCTGCCGGTGAGCCATCGTGTACTACTACATATTCCGGTATCACTACGCGACTTAACACAATTTCTCCGGATTCGTTGACTGGTTTGATTTCTTCTTCCGGTATTTTTTCCGGATAATTACCAAACAACGTATGATCCGGAATCACTACATCTTCATAGTTACCATCGCTGATCGGCCGGAGTGCTATTTTCTGTCTGCTGATCTCACCGGACAGGATCTCACTTCCGGATACTTCTATGGGTTCATAGCCTTCGGCTTCCACCTTCAGATTATATTCCGAATAAGGTTGTTCTTCCGATGGCTGCAGGCTGTACTCTACCGGTGGTGCCGCCAGTTCGATGATTTCGGTCTGACCGCTGCTGTTGGTCTGTAATTGTTCCAGTGGCTGCCCGGGGGCTCCGGTGTAGCTAATACTGATTTTCGCTCCCTGGACAGGCCGATTCTGGATCTGAGAGACAAGCTGGATCTGCAGCTTGCCGTGGTCGGTATAGGATTGCACAGATTTTATAAGCGTGGTTGACATTTTATTATAACCTCATAATTTTAGGCTCAGGATAGTATATGCACAGGAGTAGTGCCAGGCACTAAAAAATGATTTTTCTCTTGACCTTTCATCTGTTTTGCGTTATAGTTCCCTCTACGTTTTACTTTTCAACCAACAAAAAAAAGAAAGGATGATAAATCATATGACTTTTTATCAGGAACTGCAGTTAAGCTCCGCCGGATCCAAACAATTGATTCATAAGACAACCAATCCCCAAGAAAAAAGACGCCATATTCTGGTTTACAATTTTAAAGTTTATCTGGTCATGGCTTTTTGTGTGGCGGTGGTCTCTCTGTTCAGCAGATTTCTCGGAAGCGAAAACAGCGTCGTAGGTGTTACCGTACTTCTGGCGGTTTTAGTTCTCCGACAGGCTGATTTCGGAATCCGCACCACCCATGGACTTGGCGTTATTGCCCTCCTCTTTGCGATTCTCATGACCGGTCCGCGTCTGGCAAATATGCTTCCTCCCCTGGCAGCATTTCCGGTACACCTGACCTGCATCCTTCTGCTGATGATTCTCGGATGTCATAATGTTATTATGTATAACCATTCCACTTTTGTTCTTGGTTATCTCCTTCTGACCGGATATGATGTGCAGGGATATGCCTTCCTGCTTCGTGTCATCGGTCTTTTTGCGGGAATGCTCCTGTGTATGGGAATCTTCTATAAAAACCAGAAACATCGTCCCTATCGCAGAACATTCTCAGATCTTTTCCGGGAATTTGATTTACATTCCGCAAGAAGCCGCTGGTACCTAAAACTGACCTTTATCGTATCCAGCGCCATGCTTTTTATGAACCTGGCCGGCCTTCCCCGTGCCATGTGGGCAGGAATCGCCTGTATGTCCGTATGTCTTCCTTTTACAAAAGACTGTGAACAGCGTGCTTTTCCAAGGGGATTATATAACATCATCGGATGCGCTGTTTTTCTGGTTCTCTATCTCCTGCTCCCGGAAAACATGTATCCCTACATCGGAATGATCGGCGGAATCGGCGTTGGCTACTCTGCAAGCTATCCATGGCAGACCGTTTTCAACACCTTTGGTGCCCTCTCCATCGCCACCACCCTCTTCGGTCTCCCCTACGCCCTGGCCCTCCGTATCGGAACCAACATCTTCGGTGCTGCCTACACAGTCCTCTGCAACAAACTCTGGGACAACTTTCACGCCAGAACCACAATATCCACCACTCCAAGATACTAACAATATTTTGCACTTTAGAGCGTGTCTGAAAAAGGCTTTTCGTGAGCTGCGAGTCCCAGTTTGTGGGAGA
>ERZ839767.2490-NODE-2490-length-23798-cov-3.320010_pt1 | contig 23798 bp, 19 predicted proteins | sample MGYA00519879_ERZ839767 | MGnify/ENA primary metagenome ERZ839767 (study PRJEB31850, sample SAMEA3708852) | human gut metagenome | biome: human gut; feature: human-associated habitat; material: faeces | place: China | collected 2014 ... | reverse complement strand
TACACACAGGAGGGGCAGTGGCTGTACAATAATGCATATAAATACGGATTTATATTGAGATATCCGAAGAATAAAGAAAAAATAACGGGAGTGATTTTTGAGCCGTGGCATTATCGTTATGTCGGCAAGGAGGTCGCAAAGGAAATCCACGATCAAGGTCTTTGTCTGGAAGGATAAGACCAATCTGGCGCCCTTTGACGGCACCATGGTTCATCTCACCGCAAACTGACAAACAATCAAGGCATCAGAGAGGAAGTGGAATATAATGGCAGAAAGAAAACGACATGGTTTCAAACGGCTGGCGGCCGGGGTATGTGCGCTGGGAATGTTGTGCGGTATCATCGGCTCCGTCCACGCCGAAGGGGAAGCATGGGATGATATCTTAAGCGCCGAAGAGGAAACATGGATTGACATTTTAAGCGCCGATTTTTCGGACGGAATCCCGGAGGCGGTCGGCCGGGTGAAAAATGCCGGCAGCATTACCTGGGATGAACAGGCGCAAAACGTAAGGGTGGAACTTCCTGCATCCGGCGGTGGGCCGTACCTGGAATTTCGTGCCGGCGGCGTGATCGCCGATCGCTATGCGCTGGAGGCCGACTTTTATGTCGGGGATAATTTTGGTGTGTCCAGCAACCTGGTAGGACAGGGCGCAACCAAGGGCGAGGGCTTTAACATCGAGAGCGGCAAAGTCGGACTGCCCGGTACGAGCGCGTCTTATCCGGTAACGGGTAACGCGTGGTATCATATCCGGTACATCTTTGATATCAGCGCCGGCACCTGCGACCTTTACGTAAATGATAGCACGGTGGCAGAAAACGCCCCGATCAAAAATGCCCAGCCGGAGTTTTATACCTTTCGGATTTTTAACTGGAAGGCAGGCGGTTACTACCTGATTGACAACGTAAAGTTACAGTATCAGGAAAAGCCCTCCAATCTCCGCGCAGCATTGACCGCACCGGAAAACGGCGCACAGTATGAGGTCGGCGACACAATCGCTCTCACAGCGGACGCGGCGTCTGATATCGGTGTAACAAAGGTGGATTTTTATAAGGACGGTCAAAAACTCGGCAGCGATGAGAGCGCGCCTTATACCTTCTCCTATTCGGCAGAGCAAGCCGGTACGGCAGCGTTTTATGCGGTGGCGTGGGACAGCCGAAACGGCTCGGTGCAAACCGATGCCGTGACGGTTACCGTTCGGGAAAGTCCGCGCCCCGTGGTTCGGTTTTTAAACCTGCAAGACGGCGGCGCCTACGCACCGTCGGAATTGAAACAGGTTGCGGTTTCGGCTGCTGCGCCGGCCGGCGTGGATCGGGTGGAGCTTTATAAAAACGGCATGCTTTGGGACACGGCAGCGGAGGAACCCTACCGCTTTGACCTCAGCGGCGCCGCACAGGGATCTGTGACCCTTACCGCAAGGGCGTATAGCAAAGACGGCTATACATCGGACGCGGAGCTTGCGATTGAAATTCTGCCAAGGCAGGATCGGATCACCATGATCGACAGTGATTTTGAGGGCGGATATCCCAAGGGGCTGGAACCGTACCGGGACAGAGACGGCAAGATCGATCTTGTAACCGTGAACGATGCCCACGGCCAGAGCGTTCGGGTGGAGAGAAGCGGCGATACCTCTCCCTATCTCATTCTGAAGAACACGCTCGATGTAACGCGGTACGTGCTGGAGGCGGACTTCTATATGGGACCGAACTTCGGTCTGTCCACCAACATGGTCGGAGACGCCAAGCCGGACGGCGAAGGCTTTTATATTGAGGGCGGAAACATCATTTTATATAATGGTGACAAATCCCAAAACCTGGCGCCGATTCAGCCGCTGACCTGGTATCACGTAAAATACGAGTTTGATTATCAGACGAACACGTACAGCCTGTGGCTGGACGGACAAAAGCTGGCTGACCGTTTTGCAATGCGAAACGTCATCAGCGGCTTTAACTCGATGCGTATCTTTAACTGGCAGAAAGGGAGCTACTATTGCGTTGACAACTTAGCCTTCTACGGCGTGGTGGACTATCCCGGTGTTGCGCGGATTTCTTATAATGATTCGCTGACCGACACCGAGATCCCCTATGATGCCGAGACCGTGAACGTGGTTCTTACGGCTGGTGTGCAAGAGGAGCAGGTTTCGGCCGAGACGGTGCGGCTGATGATAGACGGCGAGACAGTGCCGCTTCGCGGGGTAACGTTAGATGGCGGCAATGTGCTAAAGATCAAGCCCAAATATCACCTCTTATCCGATCAGACGTATACGGTTTGGCTGAGCGGTGCGCTGCAAAACCTGGCAGGTAATCCGATCGAGGCACCGGTTTCGGCGCAGTTTGTCACCAAGAGCAAGGCGTTTGACCTGTCTGAAATGGCGTTTTCAGAGCAGGGCGGCAAGCTGGCGTTTCGGGCTACGGTCAAGAACCGTACCGGGGCGGCGCAGACCTGCTATGGCGTGGTAAACGTCTGGGAGGGCGAACGTTTGGTTTTCACCAAGGTAGGCACGGTTACGGCAGATATAGGCGGCGAGACGGCGCTCTCGGTTTCAGATGTGCCGATCACGGCGGCGCAGCATGCCGAGGCCTTTGTGATTACCGCGCCGGACAACCCAACGCCGGTGAGTGATAAGGTTTTAAAGTATCAACGCTGAAAAACTTTTGCGGAAATGAAAAAATAAAAAGGCAGGGCGGCTTGCAAAGTGAGGCTGCCCTGCCTTTGATTCAAAAAGGAGAGGTGACAGATGTTATCGTGCAGCGCACTAAGGACAGAATATTTAAAAAACCCGGTGGGATTGGATGAAAAAATACCGCGGTTTTCCTGGAAGCTCCAATCGGATCAGACCGATGTGCAGCAGACCGCATACCAAATTGTTGTAGAGGGAATGTGGGACACGGGACGGATTGAAAGCGCGGCCGCACCCTACATAGAATATGCAGGAAAGCCGCTGCTGCCAAGGACGCGGTATGCGGTTAAGGTCAAGGTCTGGGACAATCACCGGGAGGAATCCGACTGGGCAGAGGGCTTTTTTGAGACCGGCTTTTTGGGTCACAAAGAGCTTTGGCAGGCACAATGGCTGGAGCCTGCGGCCGAGGGCGATGCTGTCCCGGTGATTGAAAAACGCTTTTTTGTAAAGGATATGCCAAAACAGGCAAGGCTTTACGCGACCGCTTACGGTGTCTATGAGGTGTATCTCAACGGACGGCGCGTCTCGGACAGTTATCTTGCGCCGGGGTTTACCAGCTACAAAAAGCGGCTGCAATACCAGACCTATGAGGTCGAACCGTATCTTGTGCCCGGAGAGAATACCGTACAGATTTTTGTAGCAAAGGGCTGGTGCAACGGGAGGATCGAATCCCTGCACGGTTGGGAGCCGTACCGCCAAAAGAACGCGGTGCTGGCGCAGCTGATGATGCGCGGCGATGACGGCGATGTCACGGTTGCAACCGATGAGACCTGGCAGTGCCGGGAATCAAAATTGCGGTTTTGCGATATGTATGACGGTGAGGTCTATGATAACGGCTTTGTGTCCTGCGACAGCGTACCGCTTTGCGTACGGGAGTACGGCTATGAAAACCTGATCGGACAGATCTGCGAGCCGGTTCGGGTCATCCAAAAACTGCCGCCCAAGGCGCTGATTCACACGCCAAAGGGCGAGACGGTGCTTGACTTTGGACAGAATCTGGTCGGCTGGGTGAACTTTCGGGTATCGGGCAGCCGCGGGAGCCGGGTGGAGCTCAGCCACGCCGAGGCGCTGGATCGGGACGGGAACTTCTATACCGATAACCTGCGGAGCGCTCGGCAGAAAATCACCTATATTCTGCGCGGCGAAGGAGAGGAATCCTATCATGCGAAAATGACCTTTCAGGGGTTTCGGTATGTGCGGCTTGACGCCTATCCCACCGCGGCGGCGCTCTCGGACTTTGAGGCACATGTCATCTCCACGGATATGGAGCGGATCGGTCATTTTCAGTCCTCGTCCGATTTATTGAATCGGCTGTATGAGAATGTGATTTGGGGTCAGCGCGGTAATTTTGTGGATATTCCCACCGACTGTCCGCAGCGGGACGAGAGAATGGGCTGGACCGGGGACGCGCAGGTGTTTTGTAAAACGGCGGTGCAGAACATGATGTCGGCACGGTTTTTTGAAAAGTGGCTGGGGGATCTGGCGGCCGATCAGGCAGAGGACGGCGGCTGCCCGAACATTGTCCCCTCGATGGGCATGGTAGAAACCTCCGCAGGCTGGGGCGATGCGGCCGTGATTTGCCCGTGGGAGGTGTATTTTGCCTATGCGGATCGGCGTATGCTTGCGCGGCAGTACCCGTCCATGAAAGCGTGGGTGGAATATATCCGGGCGCAGGGTGAAAATCCGTATCTCTGGGACACGGGCTTTCAGTACGGCGACTGGCTGGCGCTCGATACGCCGAGCGATGTGTTAGACGGCGGCACCGATAAAGCCTATCTCGCCTCCGCATTTTATGCCGGATCGGCAAGACTGCTCTCTAAGGCGGCTGCTGCTCTGGAAAAGCGGGAGGACGCCAAGCATTATCGGGATCTGTATCAAAACATTGTTGAAAATATTCGTAAAACCTATGTATCGCAGGACGGCCGCCTTTTGGATCAGACCCAGACCGCCCATGCGATTGCCTTGCAGTTTGGGCTATGCGAGGATCAAAAGCAGACGGCACGGGCGCTGTATGATCTGGTGTGTGCAAACGGAGACAAGCTGACCACGGGCTTTTTGGGAACGCCGTATCTCTGTGACGCGCTCAGCGAAAACGGCTATCCCCAAAAGGCGTTTGACCTGATTTTGCAGGAGGAATATCCCTCCTGGCTCTACGCAGTCAAAATGGGGGCTACCACCATCTGGGAGCACTGGGACGGAATCCGGCCGGACGGGACGTTCTGGAGCGAGAGCATGAACTCGTTGAACCACTACGCCTACGGGGCGGTGGCAAGCTTTTTCTATCAAAAAATCGGCGGGATTATGCCGATGGAGCCGGGCTATCGGAAGATTCGGATTCGGCCGATGACGGATCGGCGGATTTCGTATGCCAAAGCGGCCATCGATACGGTCTATGGTGTGGTAAAAAGCGCGTGGCGGACGGAAAACGGAACGTTTTCGCTGACGGTGACCGTTCCATGCAATACCACGGCGGAAATTTGGCTGCCGGGCGGCGCCGTGCACCGCCGCGGTTCGGGGTGCTGGCGCTTTACCTGTGCCGATACGGACGAAATGTGAGAAAAGAGAGCAGAGAATTTCCTCTGCTCTCTTTCGTGAAACCCCTTGATTTGTGGCGGCGGTTTGGGTACAATAATGAAAAAAGGAGGACGATGTAATGTATCGCTATGAAACCCATCTTCATACGGCGCCGGTGAGCCGCTGTGCTGCCGCAACCGTTCTTGAGACTGTGACCTTTTATAAAGAGGCAGGCTATGACGGAATCTTTATCACCAACCATTTTCTGGACGGCAACATCAATCTTGATGCGGAGCTGCCGTACGCAGAAAAAATTGCGTTTTACGTCTCGGATTATGAGGAGGCCGCTGCCATCGGCCAAAAAATCGGCATCAAGGTGTTTTTTGGCGTGGAGTGCTCCTATGAGGGGACGGACTTTTTGGTTTACGGCCTGGACAAGGCGTGGTATTTAAAGCATCCGCAGATTATGGATATGGACAAGCGGTCGCAGCTGCGGTTTTTCAGAGAAAACGGAGGCTTTGTGGTGCAGGCGCATCCGTTTCGGGAGGCGTCGTATATCGACCATATCCGTCTTTATCCGGACTGCGTGGACGGGGTTGAGGTCATCAACGCCAATCGGACAGAACGGGAAAATACAATGGCAATGCTCTATGCAAAGACCTATGCGTTTATCCAAACGGCCGGGTCGGACAATCATATCGGAGAAAAACAGGTGCACCTTGCCGGCATGGAATTTGAAACGCCGCTCGGCTGCGAGGATGACTATATCAAAAGGTTAAAGCGCGGTGAGGGAACCATCTTTACATGGACGAATCAGCAGCCGTAGTTTCTTCATACTCCGTAAGATTTCGAACAAATCGTAAGTTTTCTGCCTTGTATCTTTGTGCGGTGTTTGGTAAAATAACAGGATAAATGCGGCAAAGCGGTATCAAAGGCGCTTTTGTGCCGCTTTGTACCGGACAAGGAGAAGGGAAGGGTGAAGCATATGACAGATATCATTTTTTCTTTTGACACAGAGGATTTTACTTCAAACATCACGGCCGACGCAATCTATCGCGAGGCAGAAATTTTAAGAGAGGAAGGCGTGCGGTTCGTGGCTCTTAGATGAGGGGCTTGGACAGTACCTGGATAAGGACAGTAATATTATGCGGTTTCAAAGACTGTTTGAGATCCCAAAGAGGGTGGAATCGGATTCGATCTTAATGTTCACGCTCGGCGTAAATATCAATCGTGAAAACGTGAACGAGGCCGCGGCGAAAACAGAATTTGCGCAAAAAGTCAAGGAGCTTGCGATACAGGGAGAGACCTTTTACGCCGGCTTTGGACTGATTAAAAAATAGCGGCACTGCGCCGGCACAAAAAACGGCGCAGAACAGAAAAAAGGCTTCATCGCATTTTGCGACGAAGCCCTTTTTGCGTTATATTCTATTTGGTAATCATGGTGCCGATACCGTGATCGGTAAAAATCTCCAAAAGCAGGCAGTGCGGTACACGTCCGTCAATGATGTGGACTTTATTGACGCCGGCCTCAATGGCCTGGATGCAGCCCTTGACCTTCGGAATCATGCCGCCCACGATTTTTCCGTCCGCGATCATGGCATCAATCTCTTGATGAGAGAGTACCGGCAAAATCTCCTCACTGTCGGCCGATTCCTTGATGCCTTCGATATCGGTTAAAAGAATCAGCTTTTCTGCCATCAATGCCTCGGCAATGGCGCCGGCGACCGTGTCTGCATTGACGTTGTAGCTGTTGCCCTCCTCGTCAACACCGATCGGCGCAACCACCGGGATGTAATCGTGACGGGTCAGGTCGGACAGAATCTTGTCATCAATATGAATGATGTCACCGACATAGCCGATGTCCGTCTTTTTTCCGTCCACCTCGGTATAGTATTTTTGGCAGCGAATCAGTCCGCCGTCAATGCCGGAAATACCGATGCCCTTTCCGCCCTTGACGCCGAGCAGCGAGACGATTTCTTTATTGGTTTTTCCGATCAGTACCATCTGCGCGACACGCATGGTTTTATCGTCCGTCACACGCAGACCGTTGATGAACTCGCTCTGAATCCCGAATCGGGTCAGTGCGGCGGAGATGTCCGGGCCGCCGCCGTGGACAACGATCGGATTGATGCCGATGTATTTTAAAAGTGTGATATCCTCCATCACCCGATTCTTTAAATCCTCGTTAATCATGGCGTTGCCGCCGTACTTGATGACAACCGTTTTTCCGTAAAATTTTTGGATATAAGGCAGCGCCTCAACCAGGACGCCGGCCTTGTGAATCAGCCGTTCAATTCTTTGCTCCATAAAAATCTCCATTCTGCCGCCATAGGCACAAATCAATCAAATCAATCGTAATCAAAGTTTCTCTTTTTTCCTTATAAATACATACCCGGATCAGTCAGCGCGGTGGTTTCCGGCAGATGGAACATCAGGTTCATGTTTTGTACTGCCTGCCCGGCCGCACCCTTCATCAGGTTGTCAATACAGGAAATCACAATCACGCGGTGAAGCCGCGGGTCAACCTTAAGGCCGATGCCGATATAATTCGACCCGGTAACGTGCTTAACCTCCGGCAGACTGCCCTTTTCATAAATGCGGACAAACGGCTCGTCCTTATAAAAATCACGGTAGAGGGAAAGCAGTTCGTCCTCGGTTGCACTGCCGGTTAAATTTGCATAACAGGTTGCAAAGATGCCGCGCTTCATCGGTACAAGGTGCGGCGTAAAGGAAAGCACAATCTCCTCGCCGGCAAGCAGAGACAACTCCTGTTCAATTTCCGAGGTGTGGCGGTGGGTCGCTACCTTATAGGCTTTCATGGTCTCGGTACATTCGCAAAACAGATTGGGAAGATTGAGGCCGCGTCCTGCCCCGGTCACCCCGGATTTTGCGTCAATAATCAGGCTCTTGTTATCGACCGCGCCCGCCTTAACCAGCGGCGCAAGTCCCATGATCGAGCAGGTGGTGTAGCAGCCGGGATTGCCGATCAGCCGTGCGGTACGGATTTCGTCCCGGTGCAGCTCGCACAGGCCGTAGACCGACTGCGCCAAAAGCTCCGGCGCGCTGTGGGGCTGCTGATACCATGTCTCGTAAACAGAGACGTCCCGGTAACGGAAGTCGCCGGACAGGTCGATGACCTTAAGACCCTTTTCATATAAGGAAGGAATGACCTCCTTCGAGGCACCGTGCGGCAGCGCCGTGAACACGACATCGCAGTTTGCGGCGATGTCATCAATGTCAAGCGGTGCGCAGACCAGATCGCAAATCCCCATCAAAGAGGGATAGACCGCGCTGATCGCCGTCCCTGCATAGGTTTTGGAAACGATACGTGTGAGCGTTACTTCAGGGTGACGGAGTAAAATGCGGACAACCTCAATCCCTGCGTAACCTGTGCCGCCCAATACGCCGGCTCGTATCATGTAGATCACTCTCCTTTTCGGGTCAAAACACCCATTTTTTCTGCATTGTCTCATTATACTCCCTTTTTTTTTAAATTGCAAGTAAAACCGACGGAAAACTCCGTGCCAAATATCATAGGGAAAGCCGGCCGTGATTTGGAACTATCGCACAAGGCACCCGGCAACATGCACAAGAGAAAGCGGTGGAACTTTGGGCAGATTGCCCGTAAGACTTTGAAAAAACGGCCGTTTAGACAATTTCACTAAAAAGAAAAAATTAAATTTGTGTAAATAGGCTCTAACATTTTTAAATGTTTTATGCTACAATGGATGCATAAATGACGAAACATATTTTTAAGGATTTTTTTAGGAGGTTTAATTATGGCGAGTTTGAGTCTTAGAAATATCACCAAGACCTATGCCGGCGGCTTTACCGCTGTAAAAGATTTTAATCTGGAGATCGAGGATAAGGAATTTATCATTTTCGTCGGCCCCTCCGGCTGCGGTAAATCCACAACCCTGCGTATGATCGCCGGTCTTGAGGAGATTTCTGAAGGTGAACTTTACATCGGTGACCAGTTGATGAATGACGTCGTTCCGAGAGACAGAGATATCGCTATGGTGTTCCAGAACTACGCGCTGTATCCGCACATGACCGTGTTTGAGAATATGGCGTTCGGTTTGAAATTGAGAAAGGTTCCCAAGGACGAAATTAAGAGAAAGGTAAACGAGGCTGCACAGATCCTGGGTATTGAAGGCCTGCTTGACAGAAAGCCGAAGGCGCTTTCCGGCGGTCAGAGACAGCGTGTTGCACTCGGCCGTGCCATCGTGCGTGAGCCGAAGGTGTTCCTGATGGATGAGCCGCTCTCCAACCTGGATGCAAAGCTGCGTGTACAGATGAGAACCGAGATCGGTAAGCTGCATAAAAACTTACAGACCACCTTTATCTATGTAACGCACGACCAGACCGAGGCTATGACCATGGGTTCCAGAATCGTCGTTATGAAAGACGGTGTCATTCAGCAGGTAGATACCCCGACCAATCTGTATCTGTACCCGACCAACGTATTCGTTGCAGGATTTATCGGATCGCCGCAGATGAACTTCATCAGCATGACCGTAAACTGCAAGGAAGACGGTACTTATCTGACCAACGGCGATGTTTCCATTAAGCTGCCGGACGGCAAGGGCAAAAAGGCAGAGGTGCAGGCATATAACGGCAAGGAAGTTCTGATGGGCATTCGTCCTGAGGATATCTATGATGATGAAGCATTCATCTCCGCAGCGCCGGAGTGCACCTTTGAGGTAGATATCACCTTGACCGAGATGATGGGTGCAGAGACCTATTTGTACTTCCAGGCTTGCGGCGTGGATATGACCGCGAGAGTAAATCCGCGTACCACCACCAAGCACGGAGAGCACGTTAAGGTTGCGCTGGATGCCAACAAGATTCATCTGTTTGATAAGGATACGGAGAGTGTGATTATACACTAATCGGTTTTTATGGATCTGTAACATAAGAGGACGGAGAAAAGCCGTCCTCTTTTTATGGTACAACCCGAAAGGAAAAAAGGAAGCAAAAACAAAAAAATACCCCAAAAATTTTAGCTAAAAAGAGGAAATCGTACTGCGATGTCGAATTTTAAAGGTAAAGTGTTTTTTTGTGAAACCGATAAAATAAAAGAATAGGAAGTTGTAAACATGGCAGAAGAATTATTTGATACTTCAAAACTGCAAGTCATCCCGGTGGAAATCAACAGCGAGATGAAAAAGTCCTACATCGACTATGCAATGTCGGTCATTGTCGGCCGTGCATTGCCGGATGTTCGGGATGGTTTAAAGCCGGTACACCGCCGCATTTTGTACGCAATGTACGAGGACGGCATCACGCCGGACAAGGCGTATAAAAAGTGTGCGGCGACCGTCGGTAATGTGCTGGGTCGATACCATCCGCACGGCGACGCGTCTGTCTATGACGCACTGGTTCGTATGGCGCAGGATTTCTCGATGCGTTATCCGACTGTGGACGGTCACGGTAACTTTGGTTCGATTGACGGTGACGGCGCGGCTGCCTACCGTTATACCGAGGCAAAGATGTCCAAGCTGTCCATGCATATGCTGACCGATATTGAAAAAGATACCGTAGACTTTATGCCAAACTTTGACGAGAGCCGAAAAGAGCCGGTGGTACTGCCGTCCCGGTTTCCGCATCTTTTGGTAAACGGCTCCAACGGTATTGCAGTCGGCATGGCTACCAACATTCCGCCGCATAACCTGGGTGAGGTCATTGACGGCATCATTGCTCTGATCGATAACCCGGAAATTACGATTGACGAATTGATGGAGCATATCCCCGGCCCGGACTTCCCGACCGGCGCGCAGATCATGGGCGTCAGCGGCATCCGTGCCGCCTATCACACCGGCCGCGGCAAGCTGCGCGTACGCGCCAAGGCGGAGATTGAGGACTGGAAAGAGAATCGGCAGCGTATTGTCGTGACCGAGATTCCTTATGCCGTCAACAAGGCAAGGCTGATTGAAAAGATTGCAGAGCTGGTGCACGATAAACGGGTGGAGGGAATCTCTGACCTGCGTGACGAATCCGACCGTGACGGTATGCGGATTATCATTGAATTAAAGCGTGACGTCAATGCGACCATCGTGTTAAATCAGCTGTATAAATATACCCAGCTGGAGGATACCTTCAGCGTGATTATGCTGGCGCTGGTTAATCAGACCGACCCGAAGGTGTTAAACCTCAAACAGGTGCTGGAAAACTACGTAGACTTCCAGAAGGAGGTCATTGTGCGGCGTACCCGCTTTGATAAAAAGAAAGCGGAGGCAAGAGCACATATCTTAGAGGGTCTGACGATTGCGCTCGATCATATTGATGAGGTTATCAACATCATCCGCAGCAGCTATAACGACGCCAAGGAAAAGCTGATGGAGCGGTTTGGTTTTACCGATATCCAGGCACAGGCGATTTTGGATATGCGCCTGGCGCGGCTGTCCGGGTTAGAGCGTGAAAAGGTAGAAAACGAATACCGTGACATCAAGGCGCTGATTGCACATCTGACCGAAATTTTGGGCAGTGAGCAGATGGTGCTGGATATCTTAAAAGAGGAAATCGGCGCAATCCGCGATAAGTTCGGTGACGCGAGACGTACCTCGATTGAGCCGGCTGCGGACGATATCGATATTGAGGATCTGATCGAAGAAGAGGAAAACGTGATTACGCTGACCCATCAGGGTTATATCAAACGTCTGTCGGTGGACACCTACCGCAGCCAAAAACGCGGCGGCCGCGGCATTATCGGCCTGCAAACCAAGGAGGAGGACTTTGTGTCCAGCATGTTTGTGTCCTCCACCCATGCGCATATTCTCTTCTTTACCAATAAGGGTCGGATGTACCGCATCAAGGCCTATGAAATCCCGGAGGGCGGCCGTACCGCCAAAGGGACGCCGATTGTCAATCTGCTGGCATTGGAGCCGGAGGAGAGCATCTCGGCCGTGATCCCGGTTCGGGAATACGAAGAGGGCAAGTATCTGGTGATGTGTACCCGTGCCGGTGTCATTAAAAAGACCGATTTGATGGAATATCAAAACGCGCCCAAGGCAGGTAAAATTGCCATTCGCTTAGACGATGAGGACGAGCTGATCCGGGTGGTTATGACCGATGGCTGCAAGGATCTGTTTATCGGCAGCCATGGCGGAAAGATGATTCGCTTCCATGAGAGCGATGTGCGGAACATGGGTCGTGTTTCGCGCGGTGTGCGCGGTATCTCGCTGGAGGACGGCGATTATGTAATCGGCATGAGCGTAGATGCCGAGGACGGCAAGCTGTTAGTTGTCAGCGAAAAGGGTTACGGCAAAAAGACCGAGCTTTCCGAGTACAAATGCCAGAGCCGCGGCGGTAAGGGAACGACCTCTTATCGCATCAGCGAGGCGACAGGTGCGGTCGCAGGACTGCAAGTGGTAACGCCGAAGGACGATGTCATTTTGATTACCTCCGAGGGCGTCATTATCCGTATGGACACCGAGGACATCAGCACCTACGGCCGTGTCACCAAGGGCGTGCGCCTGATGCGGCTGGCCGATGACGTGAATATTGTTACGGTTGCCTGCGTCGAAAAGGAGCCGGAGAATGAGGACGCACCGGAAAATGAGGACGGCACTGCGGCAGCGGAGATTTCCGATGCAGAAGAGACCAGGAACGATCCGGGCGAGACCGAAGAATAAGGAAGTTAAACCATGAAAAAGATTTTAAGTCGGGTTCGCCGTGCGGTGGGCGACTATCAGATGATTGCGGACGGCGACCGTATCGCCGTCGGCATATCCGGCGGCAAGGACAGCCTGACGCTGCTGTGCGCCCTTGCCGCCCTGCGGCGGTTTTACCCCAAGCGATTTGAGATCATCGGCCTTTCACTGGATATGGGCTACGAGGGGACAAGCTTTGCCGCCGTGCGTGTGCTCAGTGAGCAGCTGGGGGTCGAATATGTTGTCAAAAAGACCGATATTGCGGAGGTCATCTTTGATATCCGTAAAGAGAAAAATCCTTGTTCACTCTGCGCCAAGCTGCGCCGCGGCGGCCTGAACGACCTTGCCGTGGAGCTTGGCTGCAACAAGGTGGCGCTTGGGCATCATAATGAGGACGTGCTGGAGACATTCTTTTTGTCTCTGTTTTATGAGGGCAGACTGAACTGCTTTTCGCCGGTGACCTACCTGTCGCGCCGGGATATCCACGTGATTCGGCCGCTTGTTTATGTGCCGGAGGGGGATATTAAAAGCTATGCCAGACGGATGGAATTGCCGATTGTGTTCAATCCCTGTCCGATGGACGGCAAATCCAAGCGCCAGGATATGAAAGAATTTATTATGGAAAAAACAAAGGACGATCATTTCTTTAAAACCAAAATCATGCACGCCATCCAAACGGGACTTCCCGACTGGAGGGTTACAGAAAAGGAGAATTGATATGAAACAAGTAAAAAAAGCCATTATTCCGGCGGCCGGCTGGGGCACTCGTTTTTTGCCGGCGACCAAGGCCATGCCGAAAGAGATGCTGCCCATCGTGGATACGCCGACCATTCAGTATATTGTCGAGGAGGCAGTCGCTGCCGGGATTGAGGATATCTGCGTGATTACCAGCCCGTATAAAAAGGCGGTAGAGGATCATTTTGACCGCTCCCGCGAGTTGGAGTTTACCCTGGAGGCCAACGGCAAATCGGCCATGGCAAAAGAGGTGCGCCGTATTGCAGAGCTTGCCAACCTGGTTTCGATTCGCCAGAAAGAGGCGCTGGGGCTCGGCCATGCGATTCACTGTGCCAAAAGCTTTGTCGGCGATGAACCGTTTGCGGTTTTGCTGGGTGACGATGTGGTATATAATGCGGACAAGCCCTGTATCAAGCAGCTGATCGATGTCTACGAGACCTGCGGAAAATCCGTGCTCGGCGTGCAGACAGTCGATATGGACGAGATTCATAAGTACGGCTGCGTGGATGGCGAACAGATCGGCGAAAGACTTTATAAGGTCAACGGCATGGTCGAAAAACCGCCGAAGGAAGAGGCGCCAAGCAACGTTGCAGTCCTTGGCCGTTATGTGATTACGCCGGAGGTGTTCCGGCATCTGGAACACACCAAGCCGGGCGCCGGCGGCGAGATTCAGCTGACCGACGCATTAAAGACCCTGGCGGCAGAACAGGGCATGTATGCATATAACTTTGAGGGGCGCCGCTACGATGTGGGTGATCGGATGGGCTTTTTGGAGGCAACCGTAGAGTTTGCACTGCGCCGTGACGATCTGCACGATGAGTTTGTGGCATACCTGAAAAAAATAATGGAAAACGCATGAAGGGTCGGCTGCTGATCGCCCTGACTGCCCATGATCTGCGCGCCCGCTATGCCGGTACCGGCCTGGGCGCGCTTTGGGCGTTTGTATCACCGCTGATGACCGTGCTGGTTTATTGGTTCGTCTATACGGTTGCGTTTGCCGCGCCATCGGTGCAGGGCGAGCCGTACATCCTTTGGCTGATTGCCGGGATTTTGCCGTGGTTCTTTTTCTCGGACGGACTGATCGGTGCGGCAGGCTGCTTTTTTGACTATCGCCATTTGGTGTGCAAGATCCGCTTCCCGGCAGAAAAGCTGCCGTTGGTTCGGGTTTGTGCCGCAATGGCGGTGCATGGTGTGTTGCTGACTGCGGCCTATCTTGCAATCTGCGTATCCGGGATCGCGCCGCGGCTCGGTCAGCTTTGGACATTTTTCTGGCTGATCGGCGGATTTTTGCTGATACTGGGTCTTGGGCGGATTTTCGCGCTGCTTTGCAGCTATGTCCGCGATGCGGGCTATGGCTTGCAGGCCGCACTGTCACTGGGGTTTTGGGTCACGCCGATTTTTTGGGACGCGTCCGCTCTCCGCGGCGGTTTGCGGCTCTTTTGCGACTATAACCCGGTCGCAATTTTGGCAGACGGTTACCGTGCCGCGCTTTTGCACGGCGCGCTGCCGGACGGACGGCGTATTGCTGCGTTTGCCCTGGTGACGGCGGTTTGCCTGATATTTAGCACCGTCTGGATGAAAAGGAGCCGGCCGACCCTGGCCGATCGGCTGTAAAGGCGGATGCCAAAACGGCAATAAAAAGGCGCAAGACCGCGTTTCGCGATCGGAACCTGGAGCCATAGATCAATTCGGGAGGAATCGATATGCTGCAAACCACGCTTTGCTATCTGGAAAAGGACGGAAAATACCTGATGCTGCATCGGACGGCCAAGGATAAGGATATCAATAAAGACAAATGGATCGGGGTCGGCGGCAAGTTTGAGCCGGGCGAGACCCCGGAAGAATGTCTTTTGCGTGAGGTTTACGAGGAGACCGGGCTGACACTGGAAAGCTACCGCTTTCGCGGTATTTTAACTTTCTGCTGTGACGGTGCGGAGGAGGAGTATATCTTTCTCTACACGGCCGACCGCTTTTGCGGTACGCTCCGCGGCTGCGATGAGGGCGAGCTCTGCTGGGTTGATATCGAGGCAGTGAACGGACTGAACCTTTGGGAGGGAGACCGGCGGATGTTTGCGCTGCTCAAAGAGCAAACCGCGCCGTTTTCACTCAAGCTGTGTTATGAAAACGGCCGCCTTGTATCCTGCACGGATAGCCTTATGACAACAGAAGATGGAACGAATAAAAACACACCGTAAAAATGTTGATTGAAATCCCGACCATTCCCTTTTGCGCGGCCGGGTGCGCTATGACTTGGCGTTTGGATAGTTCAGATCGGATTTTGCGAAAAGCGCTTCGCCCGGACACGCACCGGGCGTTTTTTTCTGCATAAAATACAATCACAGGGCTACTACAAAGGGAGTGTGAATCATGCAGAAAAAAAGCTGCGAATATTTTACCTGTGCCAATGCGGCACAGGGGTTTGTCAATTACTTTCCGTCCGTGCTTTGCGGCATGGAACGCATCTTTATTTTAAAGGGCGGCCCCGGCACCGGAAAATCGACCATGATGCGGAAAATCGGCGCCCGTTTTAAAAACCTTGGGCAGACGGTAGAAGAGATTCATTGCAGTTCGGACGCCACGTCCTTAGACGGCGTTATTTTGCGCGATATAAAAACGGCGGTGGTAGACGGCACGGCGCCGCACGTGATCGAACCGAACCTCCCGGGCATCGTGGAGGACTATGTCAATTTGGGCATCGCGTGGGATCGGGAAAAGCTGGCCGTACACCGCGACGAAATTGCGGACTGCAAAGCCGAGATCAAAAAGCGGTATGATCGGATTTATGAAATCCTAAGGGAGGCAAAGCAGATTCACGACAGGTGGGAAAAGGTTTATCTTTGCCATGTGGATTTTGCCGCGCTTGACCGTGCGGCCGAGGATTTGACGGCACAGATTTTGGACGGCACAAAAAAGAAGGCGGCGCCGGGGCGGACGGAGCACCGTTTCTTCGGTGCAATGACGCCGGACGGATCGGCGCACTATATTGAGAATCTGACAGAGGATTTAAAGCTTCGCTATTTTATTAAAGGCAGACCGGGCATCGGGAAATCGACGTTGATGAAAAAGCTGGCCGCTGCCGCCGTTGAGGCAGGATGGGACATAGAACTGTATCATTGCAGCTTTGATGCGGAAAGCCTTGATATGGTGGTGCTGCGTGAGCTTGGGGTCTGCGTGTTTGACGCCACGCCGCCGCACGAGTTGTTTCCGGAGCGGGAGGGCGATATCATTCTGGACTTGTATGATTTGGCGCTGCCGCGCGGCACGGACCGGGAAAACGCCGACTTGCTCGGCATAATTGAAAAGGAATACGCGGCGAAAATGCAGAAGGCGAGAGAATTGCTTGGCGAAATCAAGCAGATTCATGACGCATTGGAGCGGTATTACATTGCCGCGGTGGACTTTGGCATGATTGACCGCATCACGGAGGATTTGATTCAAGCCATCGAAAAATAAACAACAGGGGCGTCTCACTTTTCGTGAGACGTCCCTGTTGTTAGGGTAAGTTCTACAGGGCAGTGATCGCTGCCCATGATTTCTGCATGGATCTTTGCATCCAAAAGCCGATCCTTTAACGCGTCGGAGACGATAAAATAGTCAATGCGCCATCCGGCGTTCTTCTCTCTGGCGTGGAAGCGGTATGACCACCAGGAATACGCGCCCTCGGTATCCGGGTAGAAGTAGCGGAAGGTATCGATTTTGTGATCGGATAAGAGGTCGGTTATTTTTTGCCGCTCCTCATCGCTGAACCCGGCATTTTTGCGGTTGGTTTTGGGATTTTTTAAGTCAATCTCCCGATGTGCCACATTCAGATCGCCGCAGTAGATGATCGGCTTTTTCTCTTCCAGTGTGGCAAGATATGCGCGCAGCGCGTCCTCCCATTCCATCCGATAGGCCAGCCGTTTTAGTCCGTCCTGGGCGTTGGGTGTATAGCAGACAACCAGATAAAAATCCGGGTATTCGGCCGTAATCAGCCGCCCCTCGGTATCGTGCTCCGAAATCCCCATGCCATAGCGCACCGAAAGCGGTTTTGTCTTGCTAAACAGCGCCGTGCCGGAATATCCCTTCTTTTCCGCATAGCACCAATATTGGTGATAGCCGTCAAGCGGCATTTCAATTTGTCCCTCTTGCAGCTTGGTTTCCTGCAGACAAAAAATGTCGGCGTCAAGACGCAAAAATGTCTCCATAAAGCCCTTATTCATACAGGCACGCAGCCCGTTTACGTTCCAGGATATCAGTTTCATATCATCAAACCCCCTCGTTGTTCGCTCTTTTGGCTTGCATACTGTTTTTTTAGCATACCATATTTTTTATGATCTTGCAAGCGGTTCTCTTGACGAAAGCCCCTGCATAGCATATAATAGATGAAAAAGCAGAAGGGAGAATGGCATGAAACGCGCAGTTCCTTGTTTGCTGATTCTATGTATGCTGCTTGGCGGATGCAAGATTCACCGCCGTGAGACGCCTTATTTTGAAACGCGGTTTTTGCTCGATACGGTCTGCACGGTTCGTGCCGGCGGCGAAAATCCCAAAGAGGCCGTTCTTGCCGCCTTTTCTGTGATCGAAGAAGTCCAGAACGCGGTGAATTTTTATGATGAAAATTCGGTAGTCTCGGCATTTAACCGCGCGGCGGCTCATGTGCCGGTGCCGCTTGACGCGCATACCGCTGCCATTGCAGAGACTGCGCTAATGGTCAGCGCGGCATCGGACGGCGCATTTGACATCACGGTTGCGCCGGTGAGCAGGCTGTGGCCGTTTCACGGAGAAGAAGATCCCACTGTGCCGTCTGAAACGGAGATTTCAGAGGCGGAAAAAAAGGTGGGCTATCAAAAACTGATCTTTTCCAAAGAGAATGGGACGCTGGCAAAGACCGAGGACGGCGTGATGATCGATCTTGGCGGTGCGGCCAAAGGCTATGCCGCCGATGCGGCCGCCGATGCAATGCGGCAAAGCGGCGCGGCGTGGGGGCTTTTGGATCTTGGCGGCAATGTCTATGCGTTCGGCAAGAATCCGAATCGCCGCGACGGCAGCTGGCAGGTTGGGATTCAGGTTCCGTATGCCGCGGCCGGAACCTATGAGGAGTCCGTCACCGTGACGGACTGCGGCGCCGTGGTGAGCAGCGGCACCTATCAGCGCGGCTTTACCTATGACGGGGTGTACTATCACCATGTTTTGGATCCCAAAAGCGGCTATCCGGCAAAAACCGAGACGGAGGGCGTCAGTATTGCGGCAAAGTCCGCGCTGATCGCGGATTGTTTGTCCACGGCATGCCTGATTCTGGGCAGGGAGAGCGGTACAGCACTGGCAAACCGCTTTGGGGCAGAGAGCTATTTCAGCCGCGAATGAGGGCGCAAAGACGGCACATTGGCGCGGCATGTCAGGACAGAACGGCCGATGGAAACGGTCGGACATAAACAAGACGAGGGGGGTTACCATGGAAAATCAGAACATTTGTTTGATCCATGCCAATTTAATCACGATGGAGGAGACGGATTTTTCGGACGGATATCTTGTGATCCGCGACGGAAAGATCGCGGATTTGGGTGCAATGGCGGATCTGCCGCAGGAGGCAGCCGGGTACGAGGTGATTGACGCAAGGGGCGCTTTTTTGACGCCGGGGCTGATTGACGCACATTCGCATCTTGGTATGTGGGAGGACGGTTTGAATTTTGAGGGTGACGACGGCAACGAAGATACCGACCCGGCAACGCCGCAGCTGCGCGCCTTGGACGGGGTCAATCCGCAGGATCGTGCCTTTTTGGAGGCGGTGCATGCCGGCATTACCACGGTGATTACCGGGCCGGGCAGCGCCAATCCGATCGGCGGTCAGCTTTTGGCGATGAAAACGGCCGGGATTTGTGTGGATGATATGCTGCTGCGTGCGCCGGTCGGCATCAAGGCCGCCTTTGGCGAAAACCCCAAGTCGGTGTATCATGACAAAAGCCAGGCACCGGTCACGCGGATGGGGACAGCGGCCGTGATTCGCGAGACGCTGCAAAAGGCAAAGAATTATCTGGAGCAGATCGACCGCGCGGAGGAGGACGAGGACGAAGAACGCCCGGAATGGGATTTTAAGTGCGAGGCACTCTTGCCGCTGCTGCGGCAGGAGATTCCGCTGCATGCGCATGCGCACCGTCTGGACGATATTTTTACGGCGATTCGGATCGCAAAGGAATTTTCGCTGCGGCTGATTTTGGTACACGGAACGGAGGCGCACCTTGCGGCGGACAGACTTGCCAAGGAAAAGGTGCCGGTACTGTCCGGGCCGATCCTGACCGACCGCAGCAAGCCGGAGCTGAAAAATCAAAGCGAGGCGGCACCGGCGATTTTGTGTGCGGCAGACATCAGGACGGCGCTGATTACCGATCACCCGGAAACGCCGGAAAAGTACCTGCTGCTCTGCGCGGCCGCCGCCGTGCGTGCGGGGCTTGAGCCCGATGCGGCGTTTGCGGCGGTTACCAAGGTGCCGGCGATGCTGTGCGATATTTTTGACCGTGTCGGTTCCCTGAAGGTCGGCAAGGACGCGGATCTGGTGCTCTGGGAGGGAAGGCCGCCGGCGTTTGACGCAAAACCCGTCGTGGTGTTTGTGGACGGAAAACAGATTAAAAGATAGAAAAAGGGCTTTGGCAAAATGGTTTCATTTCGCCAAAGCCCTTTTCATATCTGATTATTGAATGCTGAACAAAAGTTCACCGTAGGTCGGGAAAGGCCATACCTCTTTGGGGGTATAGACTTCCATATCGTCAGCAATGCTGCGGATCACGCTCATCTGCGCCAAAACGCTGTCGCGATAGCATTCCGCCTGTTCCTGCTTATCCGCAATCAGCTTGGCACGGCCAACGCGCTGCTCCAGTTCCTCCGTTTCGCAGAAGAGGACGGAGAGCTGATTGGAAAGACGGCGGATCAGCCGATCCTCCATATCGCAGCTGGCGTCCGGGCAGGCCTGTTTTTTATAAACCACCGTTCGGCTCAGGGTGTTGACATAGCCCTCAACGGCCGGCAGAATGCTGCGCCGAATCATCTCAAGCAGGGTCAGCGCCTCAATGTTGATGACCTTGCTGTAATTATCCAGATTGATTTCATAGCGGGAGCGCGCCTCGTCGCGGGTTAAAATGTGGTGCTTTTCAAACAGTGCCAGATTCTTTTCGGCGATAAAGGCCGGTATTGCCGCCGGTGCGTTTGCCAGGTTTAATAGACCGCGGCGCTCTGCTTCTTTTACCCATTCCTCGGTATAATTGTTGCCGTTAAAGATGATGCGCTTATGCGCTTTCAGCGTCTTTTGCAGCAGTGCGTAAACCTCTTTTTCAAGATTGTCGCTCTGCGCCGCCTCCAGTGCATCGGCAAACTGACACAACGCCTCCGCAACGGCGGTATTTAACAAAAAGTTCGGCCCGGAAATCGAAAGGCTGGAGCCGGGACTGCGGAATTCAAACTTGTTGCCGGTAAAGGCAAAGGGCGAGGTGCGGTTGCGGTCGGTGGTGTCCTTGGTGAAATTGGGCACCGCAGTCACACCGCCGGCCTCCATGATCTCGCGCTTTTTGTTATTGTAATCGCTGTCCTTTTCGATGGCCTCCAAAACCTCGGTCAGTTCATCGCCCAAAAAGATGGAGATGATGGCCGGCGGCGCCTCGGCAGCGCCCAAACGGTGATCGTTGCCGGCGGTAGCCACCGACATCCGCAAAAGATCCTGGTATTCGTCCACTGCCTGGATGACCGCACATAAAAAGACCAAAAACCGCAGATTCTCGTGCGGATGCTTGCCGGGATCCAATAAATTCACACCGGTGTCGGTGCAGATGGCCCAGTTGTCGTGCTTGCCGCTGCCGTTGACGCCGGCAAACGGCTTTTCGTGCAGCAGACATTTCATGGAATGTTTTTCGGCAATCCGTTTCATCAGCTCCATCGTCAGCTGGTTATGGTCGGTGGCAATATTGCCGGCGCAAAAGATCGGTGCCAGCTCATGCTGCGCCGGCGCAACCTCGTTATGCTTGGTCTTGGCTAAGATACCCAGTTTCCAGAGTTCGCGGTCCAGATCTCTCATATAGGCGGAGACCCTTGCCTTGACAACGCCGAAATAATGGTCGTCAAGCTCCTGTCCTTTCGGCGGCATCGCGCCGAGCAGCGTGCGCCCGGTGTAGGTTAAATCCGGCCGCTTTGCCGCAACGCTGCGGTCAATCAAAAAATACTCCTGCTCCGGCCCGACCGTGGTGCTGACCCGTTTGACATCGGTGTAGCCGAGCAGATGCAAGACGCGCACCGCCTGGGTGTTCAGCGTTTCCAGTGAACGCATCAGCGGTGTTTTTTTATCCAGCGCCTCGCCGGTGTAAGAGCAAAATATCGTGGGAATACAGAGAATGCCATCTTTGATGAATGCATTAGCCGTGGGATCCCATGCCGTATAGCCGCGTGCCTCAAAGGTCGAGCGCAGTCCGCCGGACGGAAAGCTGGAAGCGTCCGGCTCACTCTTGATCAGCTCTTTGCCGGAAAATTCCATAATGACCTTATCCTGATCCGCCGGTGCAATAAAGCTGTCGTGCTTTTCGGCGGTGACGCCGGTCATCGGCTGAAACCAGTGTGCAAAGTGGGTGACGCCCTTTTCAATCGCCCAGTCCTTCATGGCGTTGGCGACCACATCCGCAACCTCCCGTGTCAGTGCGCTGCCCTCTTTGCGGGTACGCATCACCTGGCGATAGGTGTCCTTGGGCAGCCGCTCCTTCATGGTGGCGGCGTCAAACACCATACAGCCGAATATTTCGTTGATATTTTCCAAACTCAACATCCTCCTTTTTCCCATATCTTCCGTGACTTTATTATAAGTGCAAAAGCCCTTGTTTGTCAAGAATTTGTTTCGGCGCTGTCCGCGCGGTCAGCCGAAAGGGAGCAATCCGAACCCGCCTGAAAAGGCGAAATTCCGGCATCTTTCGGCTAGCCGTTGGCCGCAAGGATAACGCCGCAGGCGATCCGCATACCGGAGCCGCCGGCCGGCTGGGTTTTGTCATCGTCCGGCGAGGCGTGAATGATAACAGTTTTCCCGATGACGTCCTCCGGCAAAAAGCGGTCGGTAAAGAAAAGCATCCGCGCCTTGCCGTGGTTGGAAAACAGCATCGGAAAATCGCCCTTGTGATTTCCGTGCGGCTGACCGTCCGGGTTCCAGTGTCCCTCTGCATCGGAAAACGCCGTGCCGCCGCAGTCGCCGCCCTCGTGAATGTGAAAGCCGTGCGGCCCGATCTGCGGTGTGGTCTCGGTCGCTGCCTGAAACGGCGGCAGACCGTCAATGACTGCGTCCACCCAGGTTCCGCCGTTTCCTTTGCAAAATCCGACGGTGCCGGTGATTTCGGGGTAGTCCTCGCCGCCGCGGATGGCGGCCGCTGCATCATAGTACGCCAGCATATTGCATCACTCCTTTTATGTTGCTGACATTCTTTTTCACTTTATTATCGTATGCGGCGCTAAAAAAAGTGTTACGGCGCTTTTTTTAGGGGTATATGCCAAATTCGGTCGATGAAAAATCTTTGCATTTTTATTTTGTTATGGTATAATATGGATATACAAAAGGAAAATTTTGGAAGGAGCGTTTTAACATGCTATTGGAAGATAGAAGGCAGAGCAAGGTGCGCGAGCTGCCGCGCAGAGAACAGAGCGAGGATACCGGAATCTGGGGAAGAAGCCGAAATTTTGCACGGTGCGGCGAGACGCGCACTGTTCCCATCAAGAATATTCGTTTAAATCCGCATCAGCCAAGGCAGATTTTTGACCAGGGGTCGCTACAGGATCTGGCGATTTCGATTATGGAATACGGGCTTATGCAGCCGATTACCGTGCGGCAGGTCAGTCCGTTTGACTATGAACTGATCGCCGGCGAGCGCAGGCTTACGGCGTGCCGCAATTTGGGGATGGCGTATATTCCGGCGATCGTCATGTCGGCCAGCGCCACCAACAGTGCGATTTTGTCGCTGATCGAGAATATCCAGCGCGAGAACCTGAGCTATATGGAGGAGGCGGAGGCCTTTGCCAATTTGATTCAGGAGCATGGGCTGACCCAGGAGGAGCTGGCGGACAAGCTTGGCAAAAGTCAGTCCACCATTGCAAATAAGGTACGCCTTTTAAAGCTGTCGCCCAAAATTCGGCAAATGCTGAAAGAAAATCATCTGACGGAGCGGCACGCCCGTGCGCTTTTGCGGCTGCCGGACGAGAGGCGGCGGATGCGGACGCTGCGGCTGATT
>ERZ839767.2474-NODE-2474-length-23889-cov-12.335026_pt1 | contig 23889 bp, 20 predicted proteins | sample MGYA00519879_ERZ839767 | MGnify/ENA primary metagenome ERZ839767 (study PRJEB31850, sample SAMEA3708852) | human gut metagenome | biome: human gut; feature: human-associated habitat; material: faeces | place: China | collected 2014 ... | reverse complement strand
CCCACGACCTCCAGCGTGACAGGCTGGCGTTCTAACCAACTGAACTACTTGGCCAAATGAAATTTGGTGGGAACAACTGGACTCGAACCAGTGACCCCCTGCTTGTAAGGCAGGTGCTCTAACCAGCTGAGCTATGCTCCCGGTTTAGCCGTTCCACTCGTAACGACAGGGTTTATTATACCGAAAATATGCCCAGTTGTCAACACCAAAAATCATATTTTGCCAATTATTTTTTTGCCTCCAAACTACCATCAATTGACAAGGGCAGACACGGTTTTGACGGGCAGAAATGCGTCCATACTGCGTCAATTCCCTTGGAAATACGAAAAGTATTCCCTGCGGACCTTTCCTTGTCTAGACACATTTCTGCGCGACAAAACTGCTTCGCACCTGTCAGCGAAGGATTTCCGAGAGATTTTTGGCTTTTGAGCCGCAGGCGGGCTGACGCCCGTCAAGGTGAGAAGGACAAAAAGCGCCGCAAAGGCGCGCTGACAGGCGTGTCTACCCTTATCAATCGATGGTATCAATGAGCTTTTGCAGCTCGGGGCCGTCAAATCTGTACACTGCATCGCAGAACTGGCAGGTCATCTGGCAGGAGCCCTGCTCCCGGAGGATATTTTTCAGCTCCTCCGCGCCCAGGGAAATGAGCGCCCGCTCCACCCGCTCGCGGCTGCAATAGCACTTATACTCCACCGGATCGGACTCCAAAATCTTCACATCAAAGTCGGACAAAACCGTTTTCAGCAGATGCTCCGGATCCGGATCCTTGTCCAGGATGGCGGACACATTCCCAGCCGCCAGGACGCCGCCCTCCACCCTGGTGATGGTGTCCTCGTCGGCCCCGGGCATCAGCTGGATGAGATAGCCTCCGGCGGCCCGGACGCTCTGGTCCCGCTCAATGAGCACTCCCAGCCCGCAGGCTGTGGGAATCTGCTCCGACTCCACAAAATAGCTGGCGATGTCCTCGGCGATCTCGCCGCCCAACAGGTCCACGGTGCCCACATACGGCTCCTTCATGTTCAGGTCCTTGATAACGGTCATGGTGCCGCCCTCGGCGCCCACCGCCGTGCCCACGTCCAGCTTGCCGTCGGGCCGCAGGGGCAGGTCCACCTGGGGATTGGCCACATAACCCCGGACGTTGCCTGCCGGGTCAGACACGGCCAGAATGGTGCCCAGAGGGCCGGTGCCTTTGATCTGAAGGGTCAGGCTGGCGCCCTGGCCCTTTAAGGCGTTGCCCATCATGGCGCAGCCGGCCAAAGTGCGGCCCAGGGCCGCCGTGGCTACGGGCAGGGTCTTGTGGATCTGCCGGGCGCGCTCAGTGAGATCGCGGCTGCTGATGGCCGCCGCCTGGACCATGCCATCGGAGGTGATGGCTCTGACAATTCTATCGCTCATAGCATGAAAATTCCTTTACTGTTAATATAATGTGCAGCGGGGCGTGGTTACCCCGCCCCGCAAAAAAATTACTCCCGCGTACAGCAGAAATAGATCCTCTGTTCGCCGTCCTTGGGCCGGCGCAGGCGGCAATCACCGTACACGCGGATGTTCCCGAACCCGGCCTCCCGAAGCCAGCCTGTCAGCTCCTCCGGGGCGTAGTACCGCTGCCGGTGCAGCTCGGTATCCCGGCAGTAGCGCCCGTCCGTTCCTTTGCGGAACAGATCTACCCAATACGTGCAGATGCTCCGCCGAAACTCCGTGCGCCACACGCAGTAGCTCTCCTCCGTCTCATCCAGAAACACCTGGCCGTCCAGGCTTTGAAACTTATCCAAAGTATTCACATCGAATATCAGCTCCCCGCCCGGGGCGATGAACAGATGCAGCCGCTGAAAGGTCCGCTGCACGTCAGCGGGGGAGGTGAGGTAGTTGAGGCTGTCCAGGCAGCAGATGGCCGCGTCCACAGTGCCGTACAGATCCAGCTTGGGCATGGACTGGTGCAGGAAGATGGGGGCGATGCCCGGCACGCTGCCGCTTTTCATCATGGCAGCGGCCAGCATTTCCTCGGAGGCGTCCGCACCGATCATCTCATAGCCCCGGCCGGTGAGCAGCCAGGTCATGGTGCCGGTACCGCAAGCCAGGTCCAGCACTGTGTGTACCGGGATGCGGCTGCGGGTAAAGAGCTTTTCCAGGTAATCCGCCCGCTTTTCGTACTCCACATCCCCGGTGAGGGAGTCATAAGCCCCGGCCAGGCCCTGGTAAGCGTTCATTCCTCGCCGCTCTCCTTCATTTTCTCCAGGATGCTCTCGTAGCCTCCGGCTCCGCCCAGCAGGGACCGATTCACCCGGCTGATGGTAGCGCTGGAGGCCCCGGTGCGCTCCAGAATGTCGTTGTAGATCATGCCCTCGTTGAGCAGCTTGGCCACCTCAAAGCGCTGCTCCATGGAGCGCATCTCCGAAATGGTGCACAGATCCTGGAAGAAGTTGTAGCACTCCTCCTCGGTCTCCAGCATCAAAATGGCCTTATACAGCAGGTCGCTCTTTTGCTTGGTGGCGATTTTTGATTTGGCAGGATGCAGCATGGCGTTTGCCCTCCTTTATAATTCTCTCTCATTTTACTATTTTAGTTCGTGAAAGTAAAGCGCTCCGACGAAAAAATTCGTAACAAATTTGTAAACTTTGTAAAATCACCCTTTACCTGGCGGCCCTTTTCCTGTAAAATAATTCAGGTGAAAATCCCCCGCAGGAATCGAGGCATCGCTATGAGTTTCTTCCAAAAACTGGGCAACGCGCTTTCCCGCTTTATGTACGGGCGCAACGGCTCCGACCAGCTGGGCTGGGCGTCGCTGGTGCTGCTGCTGGTGCTCAACACCGTGAACCTGTTTGTAAAATACAGCAGCGAGACGGTCCACACAATTCTATCCACGGTGGTTTTCCTTCTGATGGTGTGGATCCTGTTTCGCATGTTCTCCAGGAATCTGCCCAAGCGGCGCAGGGAGAATGCCTGGTTTCTCGCCAAGGTCGTGAACCCCATCAAGAATGGTCGGGCCCGCAGCGCAGACAAGGAGCATAAGTATTTCACCTGCCCAAACTGCCGCACTGTCTGCCGTGTACCCCGGGGTAAGGGCAAGATTATCATCACCTGCCCCAAGTGCGGGACCGCTATCCACGGAAAAAGCTGAAATCGGTATCCTTATCAAGGGCCTGTCGGCTCTCACCAAACAGGTGGGAGCCGTTTTTTGCACTTTGCACTTGCAAACAGATGTTCTATCCTGTACAATAGAGAAAAAGATCAAAGAGGGGAGGGGAGACCGTGGCGGAAAAAGTATATGTGGCCATCGACTTAAAGTCGTTTTATGCCTCGGCGGAGTGCGTGGCCCGGGGGCTGGACCCTCTGCACACCAACCTGGTGGTGGCGGATGCCGCCCGGACGGAAAAGACCATCTGCCTGGCTGTGTCCCCGTCCCTAAAGGGCTACGGTATCTCCGGCCGGGCTCGGCTGTTTGAGGTGGTGCAGAAGGTGGCCGCTGTGAATGAACAGCGCCAGCGGGCCTATCCGCAGCACAGGCTGTATGTCCGGGAGTACGATGACCGGCTTATCCGTTCGAATCCCTCTTTGGCCCTGGATTATATCGTGGCCCCGCCCCGCATGGCGTATTACATGGAAATTTCCACCAAAATATATCAGATCTACCTGCGCTATGTGGCCCCGGAGGACATCCATGTGTACTCCATTGACGAGGTGTTCATCGACGCCACCAATTACCTGCCTCTGTACGGGCTGAACGCCCGGGGCTTCGCCCGTAAGCTTATGGCTGCGGTTTTGCAGGAAACAGGCATCACCGCCACGGCGGGCGTTGGGCCCAACCTTTTTCTATGTAAGGTGGCCATGGATGTGGGGGCCAAGCATATAAAACCGGATAAAAACGGCGCCCGGATTGCGGAGCTGGATGAGCGGAGCTTCCGGGAAAAGCTGTGGTCCCACCGACCCCTGACGGATTTTTGGCGAGTGGGCAAGGGCTATGCCAAAAAGCTGGAGGCCAACGGCATGTACACCCTGGGGGATGTGGCCCGGCGATCTCTGACGGACGAGGACCTGCTCTACCGCCTTTTCGGTGTGAATGCGGAGCTGCTCATCGACCACGCCTGGGGGTGGGAGCCGGTGACTCTGGCGGATATCAAGGGCTATCGCCCGGAGAAAAGCTCCATGGGTGCGGGTCAGGTGCTCTCCTGCCCGTATCCGGCGGATAAGGCCCGTTTGGTAGTCCGGGAGATGGCGGACGCCTTGGCCCTGGACCTGGTGCAAAAGCGCGTGGTGGCCCGGCAGCTGGTACTCACCGTTGGCTACGACCGGGCGGGCCGCACCGATGGCTATACCGGCCCTCTGACCACCGATCCCTATGGCCGCAGTATCCCCAAGCCCGCCCACGGCACGGAGCATCTGCCCTGTCTCACCGCCTCCTCTCGCTATATCATCGACGCCGCCATGACCCTCTTTGACCGCATCGTGGATCCACGCCTGCCGGTGCGGCGGATGTACCTGGTGGCTGAGCAGGTGATAGCGGAGGAGCTGGTCCCCACCGCCCCTCAGCCGGAGCAGCTGGACCTGTTTACGGATTACGAAGCGCGGGAAAAGCAGCAGGCGGCAGAGCAGGAGGCTCTGGAACGAGAAAGGCAGCTGCAGCAGGCAGTGCTGCATATTAAAAATAAGTACGGGAAAAACGCCATTTTGAAGGGCATGAATTATGAAGAGGGGGCCACCGCTGCCCAGCGAAACCGGCAGATCGGCGGCCATAAGGCATGAGAAGGGAGGACCATATGGGCGCATATGATGATATTCTGCACCTGCCCTACCACCGCTCGGAAAAGCATCCGCCCATGTCCATGCGGGACCGGGCGGCGCAGTTTTCCTCCTTCCGGGCCCTGGCGGGCTACGAGGACGCCATCGGCGAAACCGCCCGACTCACAGACCGCCGCATAGAGCGCGGCGAGGAGGAGCGGCACCGTCTGGACGCTATCTTACGGCAACTGGAGTGCCGCCTGGCCGAGAAGCCCACCGTCACTGTAACCTATTTCCGTCCCGATGACCGGAAGGCCGGCGGCGTGTATTTGCAGCATAGCGGCCCCCTTCATGCCATTGACCGGGTAAACTGCCGCCTGATCTTCGCTGACAAATCCGAACTCCCTCTGGATGACATCTACGACATCATAGATACGCCCTGACCTCACACTCCTCCGCAGGGGACGATGCACACATCGTCCCGCCCCGCCGCACCAACAAACTACCCCGACAAATGATTGCATTTGCCGGGGTAGTTCTATCAAATTCTCACACGCTCAATTGGTCGTCCAGCACCAGCCCGGGGTTGTGCTTGGTAAGGAAACCCAGGGACCACGCCCCGCAGTAGGCGATAAAGTAGCGGTCCTTGAAGTCCTGCAGCACCCGGGAGTCGGTGCACAGGGTCATATCCTGGTAGTCCCCTTCATAGCTCTTGATGCGGATCAGGTGGCTGTAGGGCAGGCCCTCCATCCGCAGCTCCACGCCGTATTCGCTGCGCATACGGTATTCAAACACGTCGAACTGCAGGGAGCCCACCACGCCCACTACAATGTCCTCATAGCCGCTGCCGGGGAACTTGAAGATCTGGATGGCGCCCTCCTGGGCGATCTGCTGCACACCCTTGATGAACTGCTTGCGCTTCATGGTGTCCTTGGGAGATACGGAGCGGAACAACTCCGGCTCAAAGGACGGGATACCGGAATAGCGGAACTTCTTCCCCGGCACGGTGATGGTGTCCCCGATGGAGAAGATACCCGGGTCGAACACGCCGATGATATCTCCGGCATAGGCCTCGTCTACGATCTCCCGCTCGGCGGCCATCATGGCCTGGGGCTGGGACAGCCGCATCTTCTTGCCCGATTGCACATGATAATACTCCGCATCCCGCTGAAATTTCCCGGAGCAGATGCGCATAAAGGCCAATCTATCCCGATGGGCCTTGTTCATGTTGGCCTGAATCTTGAACACAAAGGCGGAAAAATCCGGGGAGAAAGCATCCACCACGCCCTCGTCACTCTCCCGGGATAGGGGCGGCGTGGTCATGCGCAAAAAGGACTCCAAAAACGGCTCCACGCCGAAGTTCGTCAGGGCCGAGCCGAAGAACACGGGGGATAGCTTGCCGCACTGCACGGCCTCCAGGTCGAACTCCGCCCCGGCGCCCAGCAGCTCCACATCGTCTCGGAGGATACCCGTGAGCTTCTCGCCAATAAGCTCTGGCAGGGCGGGATCATCCAGCTCCGCCTCGGTGACGGCGGCTTTTTGGGCGTGACCTGCGTCGGTGAAATGAAGGATGCGCTTTTTCTCTCGGTCGTACACCCCTTTAAACTCTCTGCCGCAGCCGATGGGCCAGTTCACGGGGTAGGTGGCAATGCCCAGCTCCCGCTCCACCTCCTCACACAGCTCCAGCGGATCCCGGGTCTCCCGGTCCATCTTGTTCACAAAGGTAAAAATGGGGATGTGCCGCAGGGCACAGACCTTGAAGAGCTTCCGGGTCTGGGGCTCCACGCCCTTGGCCCCGTCAATGACCATCACAGCGCTGTCAGCGGCCATAAGGGTGCGGTAGGTATCCTCGGAAAAGTCCTGATGGCCGGGGGTGTCCAGGATATTGATGCAGAAGCCGTCGTGGCGGAACTGCATCACCGACGAGGTAACAGAGATACCGCGCTGCTTCTCGATCTCCATCCAGTCGGAGGTGGCGGCCCGGGCGCGCTTGCCCTTGACCTCACCGGCCTGGGCGATAGCCCCGCCGTAGAGCAGGAATTTCTCCGTCAATGTAGTTTTACCGGCGTCCGGGTGAGAAATGATGGCGAATGTCCGCCGCCGGGAAATTTCTTCTTTTAATGAGGCCATTGGCTCCTCCTCCTAAACAAAACGCAGAATCTTATTTATTATATACAAAAATCGGGGCAAAGTCTACAAATATCGAAAAAAATCTGCAAGAAAAAAGATGCTCTCCTTTCGGGAGAGCATCTTTTATGATCAAATCACAGCACCTTGCTGAGGAAGTCCTGCAGCCGGGGATCCTTGGGGCTGTCGAACAGCTCTGCGGGGCTGCCCTCCTCCAGGATCTTGCCCTCGGCCATGAACACCACCCGGTCGGCGACCTCCCGGGCGAAGCCCATTTCGTGGGTCACCACCGCCATGGTCATGCCCTCCTTGGCCAGGCTGCGCATCAGGTCCAGCACCTCGCCTACCATCTCCGGGTCCAGGGCGCTGGTGGGCTCGTCAAAGAGCATTACCTCCGGGTCCATAGCCAGGGCCCGCACAATGGCGATCCGCTGCTTTTGGCCGCCGGAGAGCATATTGGGATACTCGTTTGCCTTGTCCGCCAAGCCGATGCGCTCCAGCAGCTCCATAGCCTGCTTTTGCGCCTCCTCCGGGGACTTTTTCTTCAGCGCCAGGGGTGCCATGGTGATGTTCTGCAGCACGGTCTTGTGGGGAAAGAGGTTAAAATGCTGGAACACCATGCCCATCTTCTGCCGGTGCAGGTTGATGTCCACAGACTTATCCGCCAGGTTCACACCGTCAAAAAAGATCTGGCCGCTGGTGGGCTCCTCCAGCAGATTCAGAGAGCGCAGCAGGGTGGACTTGCCGGATCCCGAGGGGCCGATGATGGCCACCACTTCCCCCTGTGCAATGTCCAGGCTGCAGTCGTTCAGCGCCTTCACGGTGCCATGGTTGTACTCCTTCACCAGGTGCTGCACGGAGATCAGCTTATTGCTTGTCGCCACGACGCATCCTCCTTTCAATGGCTTCGATGGCCTTGGAGGCCGGGTAGTTGATGCAGAAGTAAATGAGAGCGGCAATGGTATAGGGTGCCAGCGTAATGTAAGTGCCGGTGGCTACGGTCTTAGACACGAACATCAGCTCCGCCATACCCAGCATGGAGCAGATGGAGCTTTCCTTCACCATGGTCACCACCTCGTTGGCCAGGGCGGGCAGCACATTCTTGATGGCCTGGGGCAGCACCACCAGGCGCATGCTCTGCCAGGAGGACAGACCCAGAGACCGGGCGGCCTCCGTCTGTCCTTTGTCCACGGCCAGGATGCCCGCCCGGAAAATTTCAGCCACATAGGCCGAGCTGTTCAGCGCCAGGGCTACCACGCCCGGGATGAAACGGCTCAGATCCACAAACCCCCAAATAGTGATCCGGGGAATGGAGATCGCAGTGAACAGGCCAAAGTAGATAATGGAAAGCTGTACCAGCAGGGGAGTGGAGCGGAATACAGCAATGTATGCGCCGGAAACGCACTGAATGACCTTTTTTTTACTCAGCCTCATTAAGGCCAGCAGCAGGGCAGGGATCACCGCCAGTGCCACGGATACTACGGCCAGCAGCAGGGTATAAGCCATGCCCTGCAGGAAGTACCCGGTATATGCAGGAAGGAAAGAGAAATTGAAAAAGCTGGTGCTGCTCATATCTTTGAACAGATTAGTCCACCACATAATCGGTCAGTCCTTTCTTCAGTGGGATTCAAATACAGTGCGAAAGTGCAAAGCCGCGTTATGCGGCTTTGCACCACGCATTATGATGTAGGTTAAAGGAGAGAGGGGTTATTCTGAAAGCTCAGGAGGGATTCTCAGGGGTGACTTCCTGCCACACATCCTTCAGAGCATCAGCAGCACTGATGAAGCTCTCCAGCTTGTTCTCCTCATTCATCTTGGCGATAGCTGCGTTGATGGCGGGCAGCAGACCCTTGGGGTCGCCCTTGGCCACGGCCACACAGTAGGGCTGAGCGGCACCCAGCTCGGAAGAAGCGTCAGCAATAACCAGGTCCTTGTTGGTTTCGGCGTACTGCTTTGCCACAGCGCCGTCTACCAAGATGGCATCCACCTTGCCGTTTACCAGCTCATTGACCATATCGGTCACCAGGGCCAGGGGCACGGCATTGGCGCCGGTGAGCTGCTTATTGACGATGTCCAGCTTGGTGGTGCCGGTCTGGGCAGCCACGGACTTGCCGGAGAAGTCAGCCAGGGTCTTGTAGGAAGCGGCGTCGGAAGCCTTCACCAGGATAGCCGGAGGCAGGTCGGTGTAGTAGGGATCGGAGAAGTCGGCGCTTTTCAGTCTTTCACCGTCTGCTTCCATAGCGGCGATGACAATGTCGAAGTCACCCTTGACCAGGGAGGGCAGCAGGTAGTCGAAGGACATGTTTTCCACCTTCAGCTCCTTGCCCATGCTGTCGGCAATGTACTGACCCACGGAGACGTCAATGCCGCCGTACTGCATAGTGCCGTCCTTGCCCTTGTACATGAACTCAAAGGGGGCGTAGTCGGCGGAGGTGCCCATTATCAGGGTTTTGCTGTCATTGCTGCTGTTGTTGTTGTCGTTGGCTTTCTTGCCGCAGGCTACCAGGCTCGCGATCATCAGCAGGGCCAGGAGCAGGGATACAAACTTTTTCATCTTCATTTTTCCTTTCTATTTTTTGAAATGGCTCTATAGGATCCACTGTGTGGTGTATAGATAGAGTTTGCAGCGGAGGTGTCCCCCCTTGACAATGCATACTATACGCCTTCTCTGCATAAATGTCAACATATTTTTGCATAAAAATCCATACATTTTCCCTGATTTGTGAAAACTGACCGTTGAAAACGGTGTAAATATTGAAAGAACACAGCAGAATACACAAAGTATATTCTGTATATACGAATAATTATGCATTTATACAGACTAAAAAGGGGGCGCCCCCTAACGGGACGCCCTCTCAGCGTATCAAAAAGCCTCGCAGAGTTTGCCGCCCGCAGGCGGAAAAGAAATAAAATCATTTTCTCTCGCGACATGTGCGTGAGAGAAAATACCGCTCAGGCTGCCAGTGTGGAATTTGTCCGTCTGTGACGGACAAATTATGCGCGCAGCAGACTGCGATCCTTTTGTCGGAAAAACCAAAGTTTTTTCCGACAGCTTTAAGAGGGCGCCCCCTGATGGGACGCCCTCTCAGCGCGGAACCGGTATGTACCTTAATTAGCCAAGATCCGGCCTGCACCGTAGTAGCAGGCGGACCAATAGCTGGTGTACAGGGAGGCCACCACCACGCCGTAGTCGCTGGCATGGATAAACTGGCCGCCGCCGATATAAATGCCCACATGGCCGATGCCCTCATAGAAGAACACCAGGTCGCCGGGCTGCAGCTCGGAGCGGGAAATGGGCTGGCTGGCGTAGTATTGGGATACACAGCCGTGTCCCAGGGAAATGCCGTAGTAGCCGAACAGCTGCATGGTCAGGCCCGAGCAATCTGTGCCGGAGCGGCTGGCGCCGCCGTAGACATAGGGTGTGCCCAGGAAAGAGTAGGCGTAATCCACAATGGCACTGCGCAGAGAGCTGCCGCCGGGCACCACGCCGGAGCCGAAGGTGGCGGCATAGGAGGTCTTGGCCAAGGCGTCGATCTCCGCCTGGGTGCGCACGGCGTCGGTGTCGTCATATTCGGCGTAATCCACCGGTGTGCAGGCGTCTGCAGAAACATAGCCGGAAAAATCGCTGAAGGACACATAGTACCAGCTGCCGGATTCGTCAATATCCTTGAGCTTTGCGACCTTGTCGCCCTCGATCACATTGTCACTGGCGGTCACGCCGGCATCGGAGTAAACGGTGGTATCTCTATTGAGCATCACGCCGTCATACTGTGCCAACAGGGCCAGGTTGTCAGCCACCTGCTCCCGGGCGGCCTGCTGGGCCTGGAGCTCAGCTTCCATTTCATCCAGCGCCATGAATTGCAGCTGCGTGACGGATGCATCCTGGCCGCCTGCAGGCAGGTCGGCGGAATACAGCCGTTGGGTGCTGGTCCGGGCGGAGTCAAAGCCGGTCTGCAGGCCGGCTGTTTCCAAATAGGCTACAGCCTGCCGGTAATCCTCCGCAGTGGGATGCGTGATAGATGTGCTGTCTGCATAGGCGATGGATACCGTAGAGACAAAAACGGACAGGGCCAGGCAGATGCAGCAGAGCTTTCTGGACATAGAAAACTCCCTTCTTCCTTTTAGGATTCTGGGTTGCTGGGTTTAACAAAAGATAGTATAACATAAGTTTATCAAAAAAGCTACATAAAAATTACAAAATAATAACAAAATTTTCAAATGGTTAAAAACTAATAAAAATCCCCACCCAAATTTGCCGCATCTCCCAAAAAATTAGGGCGGGATGCCCGCATCCCGCCCTATTTTTCAGTTATACTTCTTGCGGTGCATCACTGGCATGGGCTGCTATTCTCCTCCAGCTTCTCCTGCAGCCATGCCTTCAACTGCTCCACGCCCTCATCGTCCCAGGAAAAATCCTTTTCCTGCACATCCTTGGCCGCCTCATAGCAGAAATGGGTGTATACGGCGGCGTGAATCAGATTGTTCTCCTTGTCGTTGGCGAACCGATACCGAAACTCCCCGATGCTGCCGGTATAGACAAAGGCCCGTTTGAACCACCGGGGCGTTAAAACCTCAAAATATGGATGCATGCTTGTCCTCCTGATCTGCCATTTCGTCTGCCGATGTAGAGCTTTGCCGCTCTGCGGTAAAAATATGTGTGCAGCAGACTCTATCCCTTTTAGCGGGAAAACCGAAAGGTTTTTCATCATCAAGTATAGCACGCCCCTGCCGCCACGGCAATAAAAAAAGATTCACAACCGACATAATGTATGCTATAATCGGAAAAACCAAGAAAAGAATTCCGAAAGGGGTAGTGAGTATGGAAAACGAAGTAAAGCGGATCGGCATCCTCACCAGCGGCGGCGATGCTCCGGGCATGAATGCCTGTATTCGCGCCGTGGTCCGCGCGGCCTTGGGCCGGGGCATTGAGTGTGTGGGCATCCGCCGGGGCTGGAGCGGCCTTATCAACGGGGACATCATGACGATGGACAACGCCAGTGTCAGCCGCATCATCAACCGCGGCGGCACCATGCTCTATACCGCCCGCAGTGAGGAGTTCCGCACGGAGGAGGGCCAGCAAAAGGCAGTGAACACCTGCAAGCTCCTGGGGCTGGACGGCATCGTGGCCATCGGCGGCGACGGTACCTTCCGGGGCGCTCAGGAGCTAAGCAAGCATGGCATCGCCGTGGTGGGCATTCCCGGCACCATTGATGAGGATATTGTCTGCACCGAGTATACCATCGGCTTTGATACCGCAGCCAATACCGCTGTGGAGTGTATCGACCGTCTGCGGGACACTATGCAGTCCCATGAGCGCTGTGCCGTGGTGGAGGTTATGGGCCGTCGGGCCGGGTACCTGGCTCTGTATGTGGCCATGGCCGTGGGCGCCACGGCGGTGCTTGTGCCGGAGGTGCCGTATGATTTTGATACCCAGGTGGTGGAGAAGATCCGCCGGGCCCGCCTGGCCGGCAAGACAAATTTCATGATCGTGGTGGCCGAGGGCGCAGCCAGCGGAATGGCTGTGGGTGAGCAGATCAGAAAGGAATTGGGCCTGGATCCCCGGGTCACCATTCTGGGTCATATTCAGCGGGGCGGCAGTCCCACGGCCCACGACCGGGTCATGGCCACTCGCATGGGCGTGGAGGCGGTGCGCGTCTTGGCCGAGGGCCGTACCAGCCGCGTCATCTGCTATCGGAGCGGACGTATCGTGGATTTGGATATAGACGAAGGCCTGTCTATGCAAAAGACCCTGGACCCGGAGGAACTGGCCGTCATGGAGACCATGACCGGCCTGTAACGCCAGGAAAAAAAACAACAGGGAAGAGCGCGGAGTGAAAAGCTCCGCGCTCTCTGCTTTGGCTACCAATGGCAACCCCCGGCTCTGCCGGGGGGAAATAGCCTATGGCGAGGGGAGAAGTAGACAAGAAAAAGTCTCCGAGTTAGAGTAAGGAAGAGCTTTGCCGACCAAAACTTACAAAAACAAGGAGACTAATTCATAAAAGAAGTAGATGTAAGTAGTTTAGAACATACCAGCTGGCGTTGTCAATACCATGTAGTGTTTGCGCCGAAATATAGACGGATGGAGATTTATGGAAAGATAAAAGAGAACATAGGGATTATACTGCGGAAGTTGTGCCAGCAAAAGAGCATAGAAATCATAGAAGCACAAGCATGCCCAGACCACATCCACATGTTGATAAGCATCCCACCGAAGTACAGCGTATCCCAGATGATGGGATACCTGAAGGGAAAGAGAAGCCTGATGATATTTGACCGACACACCAACCTGAAGTATAAGTACGGGAACAGGCACTTTTGGGCAAGAGGGTATTTTGTGGATACGGTAGGCCGAAACAAGAAAGCGATAAAGGTGTACATACAGAACCAGTTGGAGGAGGACAAAATGCCTGACCAAATCAGCATAAAGGAAATTATAGACCCGTTTACGGGTAGTAAGAATCCCAAGGCATAGATAAGAACCCCTTAAGGGGTAGCCCGGGAAAGGAATGCGGTCGGCAGACCTTTCGGGCCCCTTAAGGGGCTTCGTCCGTAATGGGCCCTTATAGGGCCTGGTCAAACCTCCGGCTTAGCCGGAGGTTTTGATTTTTAAGCTCACATGGACAGATAGGCATCACACTTCTGGTTGGCCTGGAGGGCGACCTTCTCCTCGTCGATGGTGGCGAGACGGCCATGCTCTACGGTGACCTTGCCGTTTACTACGGTATAGTCCACAGGACCCCGGACGCCCACAGTGCCCAGGACGGACTTGGGATCGTAGCAGGAGCCTACCAGCTCCAAACGGCGGCTGTCGATCATAAACAGGTCAGCGCACTTACCTACAGCGATCTGACCGATATCGTCCCGACCCAGCAATCGGGCGCTGCCCCGGGTGGCCATTTTCAGAATGTCGTAGCCGGTGGGGGCCTCACGGCTGGAGTTTAGCCGATGCAGCAGGAAGGCCACCCGCAGCTCCTCCATGAGGCTGGAGCCATCGTTGGAGGCGCTGCCGTCTACGGCCAGGCCCACGGGCACGCCCAACTTCAGCATCTCGGGGATGCGGGCGATGCCGGAGGAGAGCTTCATGTTGCTGATGGGGCAGTGGGCAACGCCGGTGCCGGTTTTGGCCAGGATGCGCAGCTCCTCGTCGTTGAAGTGGATGCCGTGGGCAAACCACACATCCTCGCCGATCCAGCCCAGGCGTTCCATGTATTCCAGGGGACGGACGCCCTCACGTTGGAGCATGAAGTTCTCCTCATCCTTGGTCTCACACAGGTGTGTGTGTAGGCGCACGCCGTACTGCCGGGCCAGGATGGCGCTTTCACGCAGCAGGTCGGCGGAGACGGAGAAGGGGGAGCAGGGAGCCAGGGCCACCCGGTGCATGGCACCATAGGAGGGATCGTGGTACTGCTCGATGACCCGTGCGGAGTCCTTCATAATCTCGTCCACGGATTGAACCACGCTGTCAGGGGGGAGGCCGCCGTCCTTCACGCTCAGGTCCATGCTGCCACGGCTGCAGTACATACGGATGCCCAGCTCGTCAGCGGCGGCAAACTGGGTGCCCAGCAGGTCGCCGGCGTGGGCGGGGAAAACATAATGATGGTCAAAGCAGGTGGTGCAGCCGTGCTTCATCAGCTCGCCCATGCCTGTGAGGGAGGAAAGGCGGATGACTTCACTGTCCAGGTTCTTCCAGATCTCATAGAGGGTTTTCAGCCAATCGAACAGCTCCATATTCTGCACCTTGGCAAGATTGCGGGAAAAGACCTGATAGAGGTGATGATGGGTGTTCACCAGGCCGGGGTAGCAGAGCATATGGGAGCCGTCGATGGTGCGATCAGCTGCGGCGTTGAGGCTCGCGCCGATCTTTTCAACGAATCCGTCCTTGCATAGAATGTCCACATTTTGAAGGACCTGGTCCTTGTCATCGCAGGTGACAAGCTGGGAAATGTTCTTGATCAGCAGGGTAGACATAGTTTATCCTCCTTTATTCAAAGAAAAAAGAGCAGGCCCTGTGCGGGCCTACTCTTTTTATACGGTGTCAGCGTTCCTCGCGGAAGTAGGAGAGACCGAGGGACGCAGGGGGCTGATCCTCCCGCTTCTTACGCAGGGAAACAACAATCAGCACCACCAGGGTGATAGCGTAGGGCAGCATCTTGTACAGCTCCTTAATGGCCATCTGACCGCCGGGTGTGGGCAGATAGATGTTCAGGATGTACAGGCCGCCGAATAGGATGGAGGCCAGGATGCTGACATTGGGACGCCAAATGGTGAAGATGACCAGTGCAATGGCCAGCCAGCCGCGGTCACCGAAGGCATTGTTGGACCAGACGCCGTTGGCATAGTCCATAACATAGTACAGACCGCCCAATCCTGCAATCATGGAGCCGATGCAGGTGGCCAGGTACTTATACTTGGTGACATTGATGCCGGCGGCGTCGGCGGTGGAAGCGCTCTCGCCCACGGCGCGTAGATGCAGGCCGGGACGGGTGTGGTTAAGGAAGTAGGAAGTACCCAAAGCCACGATGATAGCCAGATACGCCAGAAAACCGTAGGACAGGAACAGCTCGCCGAACCAGCCGGTGGTGGTGGCGCCGGGGAGTGTAGTCTTAAAGCAGATACTGGTATTGGTCAGGGCGATGGAGGGAACATTGCTGCCCGTGAGCTTGATGAGGGAGCCGCCGAAGAAGTTGCCGACGCCCACGCCGAAGGTGGTCATGGCCAGACCGGTAACATTCTGGTTAGCACGAAGGGTGACTGTCAGGAAACAGTACAGCAGGCCCATCAGCAGGGAGCCCAGAAGGGAGCTGAGGATGGGGATGAGCACTGCCAGGAAGGGGTTCAGCGCGCCGGATGCGGATTGCTCATAGAAGAACGCACCGATAACGCCACTGATGCCGCCCACATACATGATGCCGGGAATACCCAGATTCAGGTTGCCGGATTTCTCGGTGAGGATTTCGCCGGTGCTGCCGAATAGCAGTGGGATGCCCTGCATGACAGCACGGGGGAAGAAAGAAATAAAGTTAAAAGTCATCCGTTACGCCTCCTTCTTGCTGCTCTTACGCAGGGTGACCTTGTAGGTGATAAAGAACTCGGTAGCAATGATGAAGAAGAGGATGAAACCGGTCAGAATATCAGCAAAGGAATGGTTCAGGCCCAGGGAGCTGGATACCTCGCTGGCGCCGCGATCCATGGTCACCAAAAGCAGAGAGGCAGCGATCATGATAAAGGGATTGAACTTGGACATCCAGGAGACCATGACGGCGGTGAAGCCGCGGCTGTCCACGATGGTGGTGGTGAGGGTGTGGTCGATACCGGCGGTCATCAGGAAGCCCATTATGGCGCACAGAGAACCGGAGAGAACCATGGTGCGGATGATGACCCGGTCTACCTTGATGCCGGCATAGCTGGCGGTACGCTGGCTTTCGCCAACCACAGCGATCTCATAGCCGTGCTTGCTGTACGTCAGATAGATGTACATGAGCCCGGTCATCAGGGCTACAATAAGGATGGGCAGCAGGAAATCGTTGCCAATGGAGGGCAGCCAACCAGCCCGGGTATCCTGGTTAATGATGCCGATCTTACCGGCACCCTTGGGAACCTCCCAAATAATGATGAAGTAGGAGGTGAGCTGCATGGCGATGTAGTTCATCATCAGGGTGAACAGGGTCTCATTGGTGTTCCACTTGGCCTTGAAGAAGGCGGGCAGGAAGCCCCAAATGGCACCGGCCACGAGAGAAGCAATGAGAGAAATCACGATCAGCAGAGGCGTGGACACCTTGTCACCCAGCAGGATCATACAGCTGGTGGTGGCCAGGCAGCCGATCATCGTCTGCCCCTCGGCGCCGATGTTCCAGAAGCGCATCTTGAAGGCGGGGGTCACGGCCAAAGAGATACCCAGCAGAACGGCCACATTACGGAAGGTCACGCCGATGCGGCGGGAGGTGCCAAATGCGCCGGATAGAATGGTTGCATACACGCTGAGAGGGTTTTTGCCGGTGAGGATCGTGGTGATCAGACCACAGAAGATCAGCGCCAGCAGCAGGATACCGCCGCGGATCAGAAGCGCCTTGGACAGAGGCAGTGTATCACGCTTAGAAATTTGAAATAGGGATTGCTTCTTATGCATCTTCCTTGCCTCCTTCCACGCGGGTCATCAAGGCGCCCACTTCGCGCTTGTCGGTCTTGCGGGCGTCTACTACGCCGGAGACTTGGCCGCCGCAAAGGACCACGATCCGGTCACACAGCTCCAACAGAACATCCAGGTCCTCGCCTACATACACAACGGCGACACCCTTCATCTTCTGCTCGGTGAGCAGGTTATAAATCGTATAAGAGGTATTGATGTCCAGGCCGCGGACAGCGTAAGCGGTCATCAGCACGGAGGGCTGCTGGGCGATCTCACGGCCCACCAGGACCTTCTGCACGTTACCGCCGGACATACGGCGAACGGGGAAGCTGGTGCTGGGAGTGACCACCTCCAGCTCCTGCCAAATGCGCTGGGCCAGTGCCTCAGGATCCTTACGATTCAGGAACACGCCCTTGCCCTTGCGCCAGGAGCGCAGCATCATGTTGCCGGTCATGCCCATGGAACCCACCAGGCCCATGCCCAAACGGTCCTCAGGGACGAAGCTCATGGCGATGCCGCTCTTGCGGATATCCATGGGATCCAGGCCCACCAGATCTTTTTCCTCGCCGGTTTCCGGGTTATGGAAAAGGACGGAGCCGGACTTGATGGGATACAGGCCCGCAATGGACTCCAGCAGCTCACGCTGACCGGAGCCGGCGATGCCCGCGATGCCCAGCACTTCGCCGGCATTGATGGTGAAGGTGACATTGTCCAGGCGCTTAACGCCCAGCTCGTCGTATACGGTGAGATCCTTTACCTCCAGCCGGGGGGCAACATTCACCGGGTCGGGACGGTTGATATTCAGGGTGACACTGTGGCCCACCATCATATCGGTAAGGGACTGCTGGTTGGCATCCTTGGTCATCACATCGCCGATGTACTCGCCCTTGCGCAGCACAGCCACTCGGTCGGACACATCCAGCACCTCGTGGAGCTTGTGGGTGATGATGATAAGGGACTTGCCGTCGTTTTTCATGTTGCGCATGACGGCGAAGAGCTTATCGGTCTCCTGGGGAGTCAGAACGGCGGTGGGCTCATCCAAAATGAGGATGTCAGCGCCGCGGAACAGGACCTTCACGATTTCCACGGTCTGCTTCTGGGAAACAGACATATCGTAGATCTTCATGTCGGGGTCGATCTCGAAGCCGTACTTTTGGCAGATGTCCTTGACCTTCTGGCGGGCACTGTTCAGATCCAGCTTGCCCTCCAAGCCCAGGATGATATTCTCCGTGGCGGTGAAAATATCGACCAGCTTGAAGTGCTGGTGGATCATACCGATGCCAAGGTCGAAAGCATCCTTGGGAGAGGCGATGGTGACGGGCTGGTCGTGGACATAGATCTGTCCCTCATCGGGGAAGTAGATGCCGGAGAGCATATTCATCAAGGTGGTCTTGCCGCTGCCGTTTTCGCCCAGCAGAGACAGGATCTCACCCTCGTACAGCTCAAGGTTCACATCTTTGTTTGCGATGACCTTGCTGCCGAAGCGCTTGGTGATGTTCTCCATTCTAATTGCGCATTTTTTTTCCAAGGCTGTCATCCTTTCTTTCGGCGCAGTTGGCTGCAACACCTCGTAAAACGCCGGGGGTAGATTCAATACGCTTTATTTTACCATATATGTAAATGGTTGTAAATCATATTTTGCAAAAAAATTGTAAGGTATATACAAAAAATGTTAGGTTACACAAGAATAAGAAACGGTCTTTGTGCGATTTGCCGATGGAGTAAAAACAGTGAGGTGAACCGTTGTGGGAGAGATAAAAAAATTACCCCTGGGGGGAGGTTTTGGGGTCAATGGGCGGCGCCCCCTCAGCCAGCTTGGCGGCTCCACTTACGCAGGGGAGCCAGGGGTTACGGATTGCCACGGGCGCAGAGCGCCCTCGCAATGACAATATAAGGAAGGGACAGAAAAAAGATGGGCTGCCGAAGCAGCCCATCTTTTGAATTATGCTGTAAGAAATTACATCTTGGTGTTCAGCAGGGTGATGCCATCGATCTGCAGATCGAAGTAAGGAGCGGAACGGTCGCTGGACTCAGCGAAGTAACCGTCCTTGATGGCCTCGGTGTCGCCGGTGTAGTTGGCATCGGTGTCAACATCGGCCATGTAGGAGGTGATGTGGCCATCGCCGTTAACCTTCAGAGTGTCGACCTTGAAGGGGTTCATCGTGTCGTCGGCACGGGTGGTGAAGGTGGACACATCGAAGACATGCAGCTCGCCCTTCTCCAGCTTGGCCTTAGCGGCCGCAATAGCCTCGGCAGTGCCCTTAGCGGCAACGGCGTCATTGATCTCTTCCAGAACCACAGAGCCAGTGGCCAGGGTGCCGGTCCAATCGGTGTCGATGGTCTTGCCTTCCATGACAGCCTTGATGGCATACTCATAGTAAGGAGCCCAATCGATGCGGGAGGAGATGATGTAGGTGTTGGGGCCGGCGTCCTTGGTGGAGCCGTTGTAGGAAACATTGGGGACCTTGGCGTTCTCGCAAGCGGTGGGAGCGCCGAAGGAGTCAGCGTGCTGGCTGATGAGCTTGCAGCCATTGGCGATCAGCTGCTGAGCGCCTTCCTTCTCCAGAGCCTCATCGTACCAGCTGCCGGTGAAGGTAACTTCCATGGTGGCAGTGGGGCAGACGGACTTGGCACCCAGATAGAAAGAGGTATAGCCGGAGATAACTTCCGCATAGGTGAAGGCGCCGACATAGCCGATCTTAGCGTCCTTCTCAGTGAACTGGCCGGCAGCGATCATCTCGTTGAGCTTCATACCGGCGGCAATACCGGCCAGGTAACGGCCCTCATAGATGGAAGCGAAAGCGTTGTGATAGTTCTTCAGACCCTCGGTGTGAGCGCGGGTACCGGTGGAGTGGCAGAACTGGACATCGGGATACTTCTTGGCGGCGTCGATCATGAAGGGCTCATGGCCGAAGCTGTCGGCGAAGATGATGTTGCAACCATTCTCAGCCAGGTCGCAAGCGGTGTCGTAGCACTCCTGGCCCTCGGGAATGTTGGTCTTGAGGATGTAGTCAGCATCGGTCAGACCCAGATTCTTGATGGCCGCTTTAGCAGCGTTGATGAAGTTGAGGTCGTAGGTGGAGTTTTCGTCGTGCAGGGTGATGAAGCCGACCTTGACCTTGGCCTTGTCAGAGTCGTTTTCCTTCTTGCCGCAGGCGAACAGGCTCAGAGCCATGACCAGGGCGAGGAGCAGTGCCAGGAACTTTTTCATTCAATTTTCCTCCTTTTGAATATGTGACAGCCGAATGGAAGAAGAGTAAATTTTTCGACTGCCTGAACAACGGGTATGCGCCCGACATTCACTAAGAACAAAACCATTATAGCGTATGCCCCCCAAAAATTCAACCTGGAATTTCATTTTTACCAAAAAAATTTTTTTGAGAGCCGAAATTATTTGTGATATGTGATAAAAATTGTGAAAAATGCCATAAAAAGCCTGGCGAAATTTGTTTAAATTGGGAATAAAAAAATGACACCGGGGATAACTCCGGCGCCATTTTTCAAAAAGAAAATTTTCAAATAGCTGCTTGCAAAGCAGCTTACTGGTGGATCCGGGTGCCGGTCTTACCGGCGATACCATGGCAGCCATGCAGCCATGGCGCTTTTTGACAAAAGCGGCCCATGATTTCAAGCTAAGGACGGTAATCGCCTTCGAGATATTTCGAACCTCCGGTAAATCGGTGCATGAAGAAGCTTACTGGTGGATCCGGGTACCGGTCTTACCGGCGATACCGTCCTTGGCCTTCTCCAGCAACGTGATAAGAGCGGTGCGACCAGGCTTGGACTCGGCGAACTTCACCGCGGCCTGGACCTTGGGTAGCATGGAGCCCTTGGCAAACTGGTTCTCGTCCATATAGACCTTAGCCTGGGCGGGGGTCAGATCATCCAGACCCTTCTGGTCGGGCTTGTTGAAGTTAATGGCCACCTTTTCCACAGCGGTGAGGATCACAAGAATATCGGCATCCAGCAGCTCCGCCAGCAGCTCACTGCCGAAGTCCTTATCGATGACGGCAGGGGTGCCGCACAGCTTGCCGTCCCTGCGCACCACGGGGATGCCGCCGCCGCCCACGGCGATGACCACATGGCCGGCGTTAAAGAGGGCCTTGATGGACTCAGCCTCCACGATGTCAAAGGGCTTGGGGGAGGGAACTACCTGGCGATAGCCGCGGCCGGCGTCCTCCACCATAGTGTAGCCCTTCTCAGCGGCGATACGGTCGGCAGTGGCCTTATCATAGAAGGCTCCCACGGGCTTGGTGGGGTTTTGGAAGGCGGGGTCATTCTCGGAAACCACGGTCTGGGTAACGATGGTGGCCACAGGCTTGGTCATGCCCCGGGAGGACAGCTCGTTGCCGATGGCCTGCTGCAGATGATAGCCGATGTAGCCCTCGGACATGGCGCCGCACTCGGGGAAGGGCATATCGGCCTTGATGGCACCGGCCTCGGCGGCGGTGGAAAGACCAAGGTTAATCATGCCCACCTGGGGGCCATTGCCGTGGGCGATGACCACCTCGTTGCCCTCGGCGATGAGGTCCACGATGGCTTTGGCAGTGTTGTTGACCAGGGATAGCTGCTCGGCGGCGGTATTGCCCAGAGCATTGCCGCCCAGGGCGATAACGATACGCTTGCTCATATAAACATACCTCTTTCTTGCGGGCGGTTAGGATGGGCCGCCCTGATGGGTTTTAGGGTTTTATGGACGGGCCGATGTGGGGAGCGAACTTCGCGCTGCCGGTGGCAGAGGAAGCGAAGTGAGCGAGTGGCCGCGGTCAAAATTTCCAGCGTCCGCCGTAAGGCAGCGCAGAAATTTTGGGCACCGCAACAGGGTCATCGGCCCTTACGGATTTTGCGCGGACAGGGTCGTCCGCCCCTACAAGATGCGGGCGATTTGGCCGCCCGGACAGTAAGGGCGATAGCGGGAGCCTTTGGCAGCACTCCCGCTATCGGATGGTTCAGGTCAATTAGTGCAGCTTGCGATGGCTGTCGGCAGCATCCAGATCCATCAGGACTTTCACGGGATCCTTCACCTGGGACATGAAGATCATAGCGGCAATGATGTAGGGCTTGTAGGAGGCCTGCTTGTACAGAGGCACGATATAGCGGTCAAACACGGAATTGTCCACTTCACCCTCCTTGCAGCTCAGACCGGTGATGTCGGCGGGCAGGCAGTGCATATACAGAGCCTTGCCGTCCCTGGTCAGCTTCATCATTTCCTCGGTGCAGGCCCAATCCTTGTGCTGGGCGTTCTGGGCCAGGAGCTTTTTCTCCAAGGCATCGATACCGGCCTGGTCACCGGCGGAGTAGAGCTTGGTGCGCTCCTCCATGGCGGCGAAGGGAGCCCAGGACTTGGGATACACGATGTCAGCATCTTGGAAGGCCTCAGCCATGCTGTTGGTCTTGTGGAACTTGGAGCCATACTTCTCGCAGTTCTTCCGGGCCACTTCCTCCACCTCGGGCATCACGTCATAGCCATCGGGGTGAGCCAGGGTCACGTCCATGCCGAAGCGGGTGAACAGACCGATAACGCCCTGAGGCACGGACAGGGGCTTGCCGTAGGAGGGAGAGTAAGCCCAGGTCATAGCGACCTTCTTACCCTTCAGGTTCTCCACGCCGCCAAAGTAGTGGATGACATGCAGCATATCGGCCATGCACTGGGTGGGATGGTCCACATCGCACTGCAGGTTTACCAGAGTGGGACGCTGCTCCAGAATGCCGTCCCGGTAGCCTTCCTCCAGGGCGTCCATAAAGGTCTTCTGATAGGTGTGACCCTGGCCAATGTACATATCATCGCGGATACCGATGACATCAGCCATGAAGGAGACCATGTTGGCGGTTTCCCGGACGGTCTCGCCGTGGGCGATCTGAGACTTTTTCTCGTCCAGGACCTGCTCCTCCAGGCCCAGCAGGTTGCAGGCGGAGGCGAAGGAGAAACGGGTGCGGGTGGAATTGTCACGGAACAGGGAAATGCCCAGGCCGGAGTCGAAGATGCGGGTGCTCTTGTTGCGCTCGCGCAGGTCGCGCAGAGCGTCGGCCACGGTGAAGATAGCATCGATTTCGTCATCGGTCTTGTCCCAAGTCCAATAGAAATCGTTCTTATACATGTTATTGATGTGCAGGGTGTCCAGATGGCGGGCCAGTTCAACAGTCTTGCTCATGTTGATCATCTCTCCTTATAATATTATCTGAAGTTAAATTGATTATAACGTCCTTCGCCGGAAGGACAGGGCCAAAGGAAATTACTTAATGTCGTTGCCGGTGAGCTCCTGACGGAAGGAGGTGGCGGAGCCATCCTTGTTTTCGGGCTTATACAGACCCGGAACGGCGGCGTACAGAGCGGCGCAGGTCACCAGATCCTGCTTGAAGGTCACCTCATTAGGAGCATGAGCCTGGGACTCGGCACCGGGGCCGAAGCCAACGCAGGGGATGCCATAGCGGCCTTGGATGGACACGCCGTTGGTGGAGAAGGTCCATTTGTCGGTCAGAGGACGGCCACGGCGCTTGGAAGCGGCCAGCTCACAGGGCATCAGGCGCTCGTTACCCCACAGGGCGTGGTGGGCATCGATGAGGGCCTGGACATGGGGCGCGGACTCCTTATTGATCCAGGTGGGGAAGAAGCACTCGGTCTTATATACATGGCCGGTCCAGGCGGGACGATCGTACATATACATGGAGACCTTCACGTCCTTGGCATACTTCTTGCAGGCGGGCAGATCCTCGATCTCCTTCAGGCAGGACTGGTAGGTCTCGCCGGCCGTCATGCGGCGGTCGATGGAGATGGAGCAGGAGTCCGCAACTGCGCAGCGGGACGGGGAGGTATAGAAGATCTGGCTGGTGGTGCAGGTGCCGCGGCCGAGGAAGCGGGCGTCTTCGTAATGCTCGGGGTTGTACTTCGGGTCGAGCATCTTGACAAGGCCCTTGATCTCCTT
>ERZ839767.2471-NODE-2471-length-23920-cov-11.400670_pt1 | contig 23920 bp, 20 predicted proteins | sample MGYA00519879_ERZ839767 | MGnify/ENA primary metagenome ERZ839767 (study PRJEB31850, sample SAMEA3708852) | human gut metagenome | biome: human gut; feature: human-associated habitat; material: faeces | place: China | collected 2014 ... | reverse complement strand
TGATTTTCAGGCTGGGCAGAGGACTGTTGCTGGCGGAAACAGTGTACTGCTTGTCGCCATCGGTGGTATCGACATAGACGCTGTGAGGGGTGGGGTCCAGGGCATAACCCTCCGGAGCTTCCACCTCCACGAATGTCCACAGGCCCTTGGTGACGTCCTTTACCTCGATAATGCCGCCGTTTTTGGTCACATCGCTGCCCACGATCTGACCGTCCCGATAAATCAGAAAGCGGGCACCATCTAAACCACGGGTGGTTCCTGCGGCAACCTTCTTTAGCGTAATATCCGCATCACCGGCAGGCGGATTATCCGGCTCTTCCGGGGCAGGAGCCTTACCGACTTGCAATTTGCGGGGCGCATAGTACGCGAAAAAACTCTGGCGGCCGGACACGCTGGATTTGGCATAGACCGCCCACTTTGCGTTTTCGTCTTCCACAACCGAGGCAATGATGCCTTTGGCGGCGTAATCTTCGATTTGCTGTTGATATTCCGCGTCTTCCTTAGCTTTTTGCGCCAAAAGCCAGTTTACATACCCAAGATATGTTTCGTAGGTATCGGCATTGGCGTAACCACCGGCATCAATGTCACCAGAGGTATCGCCGCCTGCGGATTTATTGCTTTGATGATCCCAAATGTACGTTTGCAGAGCCATAAACAGGCTGCCGGGGATGTCGCCCTTGTAGTCCGTGATATAGGTCATCATCCATTTGACGTTTTCTCGGGTGATGGCATCCATTTCGCCAAGACCCGTATCCGCAACAGCAGAATCCCACAAAGTGTCACTGTCTGTTCCAGTGGCGCTTTTGTAGGTGTACGAGTTCAGAAAACTGGCTGTTCCAAATCGGTAAGAATAGCCGAGATCCATGCAGTAGAGCTGTTTGCCTGCTGCCGTGGGCGGGCGATAGGAGTATTGCTGTCCAGTGGAGGTCAGGCGGGTAGACCAGAGGTTGGGGTCCGTTGTAGGCTTAATGCCTGTTCCACTGCCGGAAGCTGCCAGTGCAGAAGTGGGCAGCAGTGTCAGCAAGGTCAGCAGCGCCAGAAACGCAGACAGAAATCTCGTCCTGATTTTTTTCAAAGGGAATTCCTCCTTATTTGAAAATTTAAAATAGAAATGCGGACTGTGAAACCAGTCCGCATTTTGCAAAAATAATATTGAATTGTTATTGCTTGGCTGCGGGACGATCCACCCAACTGATGGAACCCCCTGTATCCATAAAGAGTTGGACACAATACCAGCAGTCCTCGCCGTTTTCGTCCGTACCTTTGGCAAGTCCGACACCGATGCTTCCGTAACGGGAATTGGTCATATTTTTGAGATGCCCCGCGGAGGCGGACCATGCCCACATGACGGTTTCTGGCAGACTCTTTTCTTTTAGAGCCCAGTCTTCCAGGCAGTGAATATTCTCTCCTATGTATTGACTGTCAGTGACAGTCATGTATTTACGCCCGTCAGGTCTAATATGAGAATAGACGCCGCTGGCAGCCATTTCATCGGCTCGTACCTGTGCGGCCTGCATGAGCTTGTCGCTGGTGGTCAGGGCAGCGATGCCGTTTTCCTTACGGAGCGCGTTGGTGCGGTCAATGATGTCCTGTTTCATGGCATCCACATCGGCATCATTGGCAGGGACTGCGGGTTCTGGATGCGATTCCGGTTTATCGGGTTCTGCCTTTGCAGGTGCTTCGCCGGTGTAGGGCTTGTTGCTTTCCACCTGCACACAGCCGTTAACGCTGTCCCAATAGACCTCAAATCCCACTGCCTTGCCCATGTCCCGCAGCTTGACGTAGTTGTTGCCGTTAATGACATAGGCTTCCATCTGCACTTCTTTTCCATCTACGACAACGCGATGGTGACTGCGCTCCGCCATGATCCCGGCGGCGACCGCGGCAGAGCCGCCGGTCAGCACTGCGCCGATGAGAAGACCTGTAAGCATGGTGAAAATTTGCTTCTTCATAAAAAGTCCTCCTGTTTTTTGATCTACTCCCTTTTACGATCATAAGGTGACTTTTTCAACAGAAAATTTTAAGATGCCTGAACTGCCTGCACACACCAGCGCTGGCTGGGGTCTCCAGCAACGCAGGTGAAGAGTGTGATCCGGTTATCCGCGGTCGAGGATAAATAACTCCAATCGCTGCTGCTGATTTTGGTCACAGTCTCCACCAGATAGGTGCGGGTACCCATGGATGTGGTATAGGCGATTTTGTCGCCCACATCCAGATCCTTGATGCTGCCGATCACATATTTGGCGCCGCGATTATGACCGCAGACAGCCACATTGCCGTTCCAGACGCTGGTGCCGGTGAAATGTCCCAGCCCCTTTTTCATGCTGGCAGTCGTTTCGCCTTCCCAGAGATAATAGTTTTTGACTCCGATTGCAGGAATGGAGATCTTTCCGACGGCGCCGTTGGAGAGCAGAAAATCCTGTGTCAGCTCTGTGAAAGCGGGCGTCGCAGGAGTAGCTGTGGAGCCGCCCTGCAGAAAACCGGGGATCTCAACAGTTCCGCCGCCGGGAGAAATTTCGTAAATGCCGCCGCCGGATGCGGAGATGCCCTGAAGACCGGGCAGCATGATTTTCTCCATCACGCCGGTCTGGGTGGTGCTGAACTGACCGTATTCCAGTTTGAGGTTCTGGTAGTCCACCACATTTTTTCCGCCGTAATTGTAGCGGGAGCCGTAGACATCCTCATAGGAAGAGGAGGGATAGTATTCCGGGGTGCCATCGGTTTCAAAGGAATAATCGGCAGCCTGGGCGCTGACCGCCATCGCAGAAAGCGTGGCAGCCAGAGTCAAAGTCAATGAGAAAAACTTCTTCATACGGGAGCCTCCTGTTCTTCTTCAGCGGGAACGGTAAATTCATGCCAGTCATTATGCTTGCTGGACTGGATCGTGTAAGTATGGTCACTCTGCGGGAAAGAAACGGTGAACTCGCGCCCAGCCAGATGCCTGGCAAGGGATTTTTTCACCTCAACCGCGACGGTATCTCCCGGATTCAGTGTGAGAGAGCCTGCATCGATAGCGGGAACCTCGCTGTCAGGCTCCACACGGAACTTAGCAATCAGCCGGTACTCTCGGGGCTTGCTGTCCGGAACATACACATAGACATTTTTGCGGCGGCGCAGCAGGATGAGTGCAGCGGCGGCGATGCCCGCGCAGAGCAGCAAGGCGGTGAGGATCAGCAGCGGAGCGGAAAGGCTTCCGTTATCCCAGATATATGTTTTCTCGGGGACGATCTCACTCCCGGTATAAACCACGGTATAAGTGATGCTGTCCACACCTTCTGCAGTAACGGTTCCGTGATATTCCGCCGTGGTGACATAGCCTGTGGCAGCCTGATAACTGTTGGAGGCGGAATAGGTAGCGACCGCCTGATACTGGGCAGGAACCAGCGCCTCGCCGACAAGCGCCGTGCCGGTGACCTGCCATTCCACATTGGCAAGGGAGAGCGTTTTTCCGTTTTTGACGGTCGTGGCCGGCACATAAGACATGTCGTTGCGGTCCAGATTGCCGATCACCTTTGTCTCGGTGGTTTTGCTGTATTTGGTGGTGTAGCCGGACGCCTCCGTGGAAAGCGTGGTATGATCCAGCGCCAACTCGCCGGAGAAACCGTCCTTTTCATAGGGCATACTGGGCGAAAGCTCTGCGAGGATCTGCGCAAGGTCATTTTTGGCGGTATTGACTGTGACGGTTTCCATTACAGTTTTGCTTTCCAGATACGGGTGTTCCACCTTGGTGGTATAGGCCCAGGTATAAAGATAGCCGTCGTAGGAAAAGTTCTCTTCCTTCAGCTCATCTGGGTCAACCTCCGGGGAAAGCGTGTAGGTTTTTACAAGCCGCTGCTGGCCGTTCAGGTTTTCCGCTACCAATGAATCGGGAACCTGAGCGGCAAAGGCGCTGACCGTCAGCGACATGGCAAGCAGCAGGCAAAGGGCCAGCTTTGATAAGCTCTTCATGGTGGCCTCTCCTTTTTTACAAATTCTGTTTGATGATTCTGGTGATGATGCCGACGGCGATGCCTCGTTCCTCATCCAGACGGGTAACGGCAAAGCTGACGTCGTCTTTTTTCCCGGGCATTCGCCGGTCATAGCAGGTGTGGGCAACCGCGTTGACACCGTTGTTGAGCCGGATGAACACAACGCCGTGCCGCACATCGGTCACTCTGCCGGCATATTTGCCCTGCAGGACGCATTTATCCAGATTGCTCTGGTTGGCGGCGGACGAAACGCTGCGGATATCTGCTGTGATGGAAATATGGTTGATGTCGCTGCGGTCAATGGTGAGCACACGGACAAGAACACGGTCGCCGACGCTGTAATACTCGCGGGCGTCACCGAACCATGCGGCAGACAGATCGCGGGCGAAAATCGTACACTCCACGCCGAACACTTCTACTCGCAGGACTTTTTCCGCAACGCCAATGACGCGCGCCTGTACGACGCGCCCCTCATAAATCATGGGGACGCCATCTTCATTGGCGTCCAGATAGAAGGTCTGACGCTTACGGAGCATAGCGGCCTTGCGGCTTGCCACAACGCTGCGGGCGGTGTTATCCAGACCCCGGACGATGAAATCGATCTCCGCGGTGAGCATGGTCGCAAGGATACTGTTCATCCGCTCCATAAACGGCTTGTATTTCGCCCCATACGGAACGGGTCCGGAATAGAGCATCATTTCTTTCAGCGGGATCGCAATGCGATAGCCCTTGTAGTCAATGACAACGATCGTGTGGCCGGAAGGGGTCTGCTCCACACCGTCCAACGTTCCGGTCAAGATGCGCCCGGTGATATGCGAGGTTTTGATCTCATGCCAGATGACCTCACGGCGTTCTTCTTCCGTTTCGATACGGTCTTTTGCATCAACGGTCAGAATGTAGGAGTCACGGCGTCCGGCAGGTGCGGGAGGCGCAGTAGGCTGCGGAGCAGCTTCACCATCTGCGGATTCCGTTTCATCTTCAGCGGGCGGAGCATTTTCCGCATTTCCTTCCAGCAAAAGCGCATCCAGAGCATTTTCGCCGCCGCTGTCAAGAGATGCCGGAGTGCTGCTGTTCAGCTCCTGCAAAATGCTGTCGTACTCCGGATCCTCAGCCTTTTCATCGGAAACAGGGACAGTATCTGCGGCATCGGCGGTGTTTTCGGCATCCGGCTCGTTTTCTCCGACATCTGCTGTGCCGCTCACATCGCCGGAGCCGAGATCAACTTCCGGGGGTTCTACCAGCGGAGTTTCCGTGTTGTCGCTGTCGGCGGCCTCCACCTGCTGCTCAGAAAGTTCTTTGGCGGATTCGGTTTCCATGAACTCTGAGGAGAAATCATCAGGGGGCGGGATCGTTTTTTTCTTGGGCATTAAGTATCCTCCTTTTTCTTCATAATGGATTCTTTGGTTACTGTAACGACTTTTTCTGTCGATGCAGGCTTTTTCTTTTGCGCCGGCTTCTTAGCCGCTGCCTGAGATGGCGGCGCCGATGGAGTTTGCTTTTTCTGCGGCTTCCTTGTCTGCCATGCGGGGACATGGGAGGCGGCCTTGCTCGGCCGTAGTTTCTTTGCCTCGGGATGCTTGGAATAATCGTATTTATCTACCTCCAGTACATTTTTGCCACGAATGATGATCAGGGCTTTATCGACGTCCATACGCAGCACCTCGTCCATGGTCATCAGCTTGCGCCGGCCGACACCGCTGGTTTCCCGGTATTCAGGCGTGTAATTGGATACACGCCATGTTCCGAGTTGTTTGGCTTTACTGGTAACAGAGATACTGGCCTCACCGGTCCGGTCTGAAATAAATTCCGCCGTCAGAGCATCCGTACAGCCAAGAAAAAGCTGCACATCGCAGTTGCCCAGAATTTCCTGCCACTGGTTGTAGGGATAGCGGTTCTGAAGACCTGCTAAGTTCTGGAACACACATGACATGGACAGGTTTCTGGAACGAATGACTGAAATTTTTCTCGATAGATCTGGGATCACCCCACAGGCACACAGCTCTTCACCAAGTACATGAACAGGAACCGGAAGCGCCCCACCAGGGCAATGTTCGTCCGCATAGCGAACCAGGCGGATAAACACGAAGGAAAGAAACAGCGAGGAAAGAAAGTCAAATGTGCTGTCCTGATCGCTTGTAATGCAGTAATACGCGCATGGCTGCTTTCCCGGGAGTTCCAAATCGATCTCGTTGTAGGATGTGATGTTGCGAATATCCCGGTTTTGGAAAACCTGCAGTCTGGAGCCGAGCCCGATGATAACGCCGCCGCGCACACCCTCCGACGCCTGCTTGAAAATGCTGTATGGCGCTTTGGCAGGATGCGTGAGGGGAAGAACATCAAAAAGCGCATTCAGTTCCTTTTCGGAACTGGCGGTGAGCAATTGGTACACTTCGCCGATGTTTTGCTTTTTCTTGGGATAGCTGGTGGAAACATAGAGGACCAGCGCCTTGAGCAGATTCATTTCGGCGCTGTCCCAGAAGTGGTCACGTTCTTCGCCCCCTGTGTTTTTGATGATGACATCACAAAAGAGCTGCGCCATTAGTTCCTGATCGCCGATTTCAGCAAGGCAATTCCATGAATCTGAGGCTGACGGCGTTACCAGATTGAACACACGGACGGTGTACCCCTGATCCCGCAAGTACTCGCTGGTCTTTTCGTAAAGTTCGGATTTTGGGTCACAGATCACAAGGCTTGACTTCCGCGCTGCGCATTGGAGAATCATGTTGACGCAAAAGGCTCTTGTCTTCTTGGAACCGCTGGCGCCGTAAACCGCAAGATTCCCGTTAAATCGAGTCTTTGGAGGAATACAAATGACCTGATGATCCAGCTCTCCGAGAATCGTACCGGAATGCTTGCGAATATCCGGGACAAGGTCAAGCACCTCGGTCAACTCCTTGCGGGACATAAAGCCTGCGGTGCCGTAGGTTCCCTTATCGGAATAGACCAGATTGCGCTGCCGGTCGTATTCGCCGCCCTCACTGTAGCCCATTCGCATGACCATGAGGATCAGCAGCGCCAGCGCACCGATGCAGAGGCCGAGCCCATACAGCCCATACGGAAAGTGGAAGGCTGCCGCAAGGCAGGGAAAGAATCCGGCGTCCGGGAATGTGGGAGACGTCCCAAACACGGCGCCGGCCTCCTGCCATGCACGGTAATTGGAAAAAAGCTGCGAGAGGTAGCCGCTCCCGTAGAGCAGCGCCAGCGCAGCGATTGGAATAATGAAAAGCTGAATCAGCTTCTTTTTAGGAATAGAGCACGCTCCTTTCAAACTGTTGAAAATCAATGCTTTGCAGCATCACACACTGCCCGCAGATCTCCCGCAAGGCTTCTTCTTGGTAATCGAAGCAGATCAATGTCCCCGTCATTCCGTGCAGCTCCAGCGCGGTATCGAAACGCCGGATGCGAGGAAAATCACAGGTGTAGGCGAATAGAACAGGATTCCCCTCGCTGTCAATGGCGTCGTTCTCGACGCGCCAATTTGGTATCCCCTCATGGAGCCCCTCTGCAAGGATCGTATCAAGCGTCCTGCGCTGCTGCGCGTCGCATAAGAGGCGAAGGATCGCTTCGCCATAACGGTCATTGGTCAAATAATAGAAATGCGGAAAGCTGCCATCCAGCAGGAAATAGTTGTGTGCGTCCGGCTGCATCAGGGCAGAAAGCTGTTCCATGGTGGAACCGAACACGATCCCGGAAATCTCCGCGTCGGGCATGACCCCTTCGGTTTGCAGCAGAGCTTTGAATCGCAGTTCGGCCTTATACTCCCATTTCATCTGCGCTTTGGCGGTGTTATAGGTCAAAAAAATACCGCCATCCGTCAGCAGGATGCCGGTTGCGCGCGAACTTCTAATTTTCGTCCCTTGCGGGCCGATCTCCTTGATCTCTCTGGAGGTGTAATAGGCGGGAGACTCTGCGTTCTGACCGACCATAGCGGAAAAAGGGACCTTTTCCCATGGAAAGGCCGGAATGTCAGCGTTGTGCATGATGGTCAGGATCTCAGCCATCCGGTGAAGCCGGAGCCGCCTGGGAATTTCGCTTTTGAGCTTGTTTGGCTCAGAACTGCCGGTCAGATAGGCTGAAAACCATTCGGGAGCATCAGCCAACAGCAGCCGTTTGGCTGACGAGGTGAGCCGAAGTCCACGCAGGCCGTCTTTGGAGAAGGTACGCAGCAACCCATCTCGCCGGAGGGCGGTAACGACACTTTCGAGGTATGCGGAGCCACCCGGCAGGCGACTGATTTGCCGGATGGGGTATTCACCGCAGAGGGCGGTCAATGTCAAAAGAAGATAGGGCAGCGTATTTTGAGCTGGCAGCTGCCGGGGCTTTCGAGGCATAAACCGTGCTGCCTCCTTGTACGATATTTTACCGTAGGGCTTTATAGCTTGGGTAATTTTGCGGTTGGAGCGCCTTGAAAAAACGCAGTATTTTCAGCGCTTTCAGGGCGCTTTTTGTACCTTGGAAAATAAGCGCCCATAAAAGGTCAAAAATCCGATATGCTTTTTACGCCATTCTGGCGCTCTGCAAGCCAGGCTGGAAACTGCGTGCTGTCCATGAGAAAAAGCCGTGTGCAATCCTCTTCGCCCAACTCCGTGGTGTTGTAGGCGTCGCACAGCAGCCCATTGTCATCCGTCAAGATGAAGGAGGCCGCAACATCCAGAAACTGCTTCAGTTCCAGATTGTCATAATCGCGGATACGCCGCTCTGGCAGCTCCTGCGCATAGATGTGGGAAAAACAGACCACACAATGCTGAAATTGCGGCATGGTGTGGTGGGCGGCGTAATCGGAGAGCGCGGAGGTAAACGGATCCAACAGAAACTCCGTGCTTTGGCGCTGCCTGCGCTTTGGCAGAAGGCACGGGAGCTTGATCTCCAGAATGCCGCCATTTTCGCTGATCTCAATACCCTGCATGATTTCAGCAGAACGCAGATATTCCTCTTTTTTGATGCTGGTAGTGGCGTAGATCAGGTGGCGCAGCCGGCAGGTGATCCGCTCGGCCCGCAGCGCCGCATCCGTGGACAGCACCTCGTAGTTGTCGGGATAACGCTGAATATCCGTCGTGTTCATGGCATAGAGAGCGTTATTTAACCGTTCAATCTCAGCCAGAATGGATGTAATCCTCTGTGATATAATGGCTCTATTCAAGAAAAAACTCCTTATTCGATTTGATAATACTGCACCTCCCCGCTTGAGGAGACCGTGCAGTATCCGCCGGTGTTTGGGGTGTGGATCGCTGCGATCTGTTCCGGATGCTCTACCAAAATGATATATTTGGGCGGAACCTCTTTTACTGTGGAGAGCATTTGGTTGATAAGCTGCTCTTTACCCGGCTCCGCGTAAATGATTTCGTAAACTTCACCATCCGCAAAAAATATGATTTTTGCGGGGTACTCGCTGACAGAGTGATATTCTACCTGCTCCATAAAGTCGGTAAGAACCCAAATGGCCTTTGAAAGCCCGTAATCGATCCCCGCCTCCGCATCAGCGGGAATGCGGTAATACTCGCCGCGCTGCACAATGCGGCCCTGCTTTTGCAGGTAGGACAGCAGATTCCGGATTTTGCTTTCCTTGTGCGGATAGAGCTTCAAAAGCTGCATCTCCGTCAGAGCGCGGTACATGGAAACATCCCGCAGGATGCCGGCGGCTTCCTGCCCATAGATCTGTTCCCTCGTTTTCATTGAAACATCTCCTCGTTATGCGTATTGAAGCCGTATAATCGCCGTATTGCTGTTGGTTGTGGAGCGTTATACGTCTTAAATGCGTATTGTGTACGGATTAGCATGGATGCTGCTTTGGCGCAGCACGCTGAGCAAGCTCAGCCAGCTCCCGGCGATCCGTGGTGATCAATTCCTTTTCCATTTGACTGCACTTGATCTCCACGGCAATATTATTGTTATTTGTGCTGATGAGAGCGCTGCCGCGTTCAAAGTGCGTAATTTCCATCAACTCAGCTTCAGACAGATGCAGAACGCCCTGAACGCGCTGAGCTTCTTCCTCCTCCAGATTCAGCAGGATCTTCGTTTTACTGTTGTTGATGATGCCCTTGCCGTATTTACCGTCGTCCAGCGCAAAAAAGTCATTGAGGTCCTGTGTGGCGCAGACAAGGCTGCCGCCATAGCCGCGGATCGTCTTGGCAAGCTCCAGAACGGATTCGGCGGCCTGCCGGTTGCTGCTGGCGCCGATGAGCTGCCAGCACTCGTCCACGAAGATGGCTTTTTCCGCCGTGCGGTTCTCTTTGGCCTTGTCCCATACAAAGTCAAGAGCAACAAACATCCCCACCGTCAGCAGATCACCGGTCAGCTCAGAAATATCAAGGACGATGTACTTGTTGTCCAGCGCCACATTGGTTTGCTGATTGAAAGAGCGGGCAGAGCCGTTGACCAGCCGATTCAGGATGTTGGCAAGGCGCTTTGTTTCCGGAGAGGCGGCGAGAATTTCATACAGGTCGCCCAGGATCGGCATTTCTTTATAGCACCCTGGATTTTTCGGCTGTTCCAGAGAAGCATTGTCATGTGTGATGCCCTTTGTCCCGTAGGTACAGATCATGGCATCATCCAGAAGCTGCCGCTCCTCGTGGGACATGTCCGGAATTAAGAGACTGAAAAACGTGTGCAGCCGCTGAATTTTGGCTGCCAGCAGAGATTTTTCCGTGCCGGGGCCATCCAGCAGATCGTCCACGGACTTATCTGCCTTGCGGATCTCCATGATGTTGATGCAGTTTTGAGAAGCCGGAGATATGGAGATAAACTGTCCGCCGATGTTGGAACAGGCCCGGTGAAACTCATGCCCTTTGAGCGGCGCGATGATAAAGACCTGAATTCCCTTGCGGCGCATGCGCAGAGCCATCAGCTGAAGCGTAAAGGTTTTTCCGGCTCCGCTGGTTCCGAGAATGGCGATATTGGCATTCTTGTAGACGCGGGAATCGAAGATGTCCACGATGATGAGAGAATTATTGTGTTTATTGACGCCGAGAAGAATACCGTTGTCATCGCACATCTCATAGCTGGTGAAGGGATAGCAGCTGGCAGCTCCCGTTGTCAGAACATTACGCTTAGACCGCTCATAGAGCTGGCGCTCCAGAGAAACCAGAGGAAGAGAGGATAAAAAAGCCTGCTCCTGACAAAAGGAACAGGTCTGCACATCCATATCCTGCGAGAGCAGGAGCTTTTTCATTTCCGCGACCTTCCATTCAAGGTCATCCACGCTGCCGGCTGTGACGGTGATAAGCAGGTTCAGATAATAAAAATCCTCATTGTTGGAAAGACCGTCTTTTAGAAAATAGCCGCTGCGGATCGCACCGTCGAGGTCGTCAAAATCCGTGTTGGTGTCGCTGGTTTCCTTAATTTTGCTGCGGTTGATACGGAGCTGCTGCCCCAGCTTTCTGACCATGCGATCCTTTGGCTGCCGCGTCAGAAAGACGTCCAGATCGATCCCGTCGCCGGCGTTGACCAAAAGGCTGAGCCAGCCGGCGGGAACGCGCGCTTTATAACCATCTGATGGGACAAGAAGATAGGCATAATACAGCCCATCTACACAGAGGTAGTTTCCATGGGTAAGGTCGATGCTGTCAGGGGCATAGAACTCGTTGACGGGAATAGTGTTGATGTCCCGCCCGGCGGCCATGTAGTCCGCCAGAACGGACTTCACCCGCTGATAGAACGGCTCACTGCTGGCCCTGCGACAAAGAATGTTATAAAGGATCTCTGCCGCAGCGTTGTCCTCATCTTCGGGGGAAATGACTTCATTGCCGCATTGCCGCAGATAATTTGATGCCGTGCGTGCGGCCGTTTGCAGAGAAGCGATTGCATCCTCTTCCTCGTGACCTCGTTTGGTGCCGGGCAGCGGTTCGTACTCAAATATGAGGAAAAAGCGTCTCGTGATCGCCTCCCGGGAGCCAAGCTTTCGAATGAGTTTCAGATAGTCCTTTTGCAAGGCGCGGCAATGCGGGTCCTGCTCCTGTTCCAGCTCCTTGCGAACGGTATCCAGATGCCGGTTAATATCCGCACGCTTTGTCAACGCCTTGAATTGCACCTTGACCGGAGCAATTTTCAGATAGGAAATAAAAGAGTAAATGATGCTCCGCTGCTCTCTCGCGCTGCGAAGCAGGAAGTTGACGGGAATCACCTCTACAATCTTAACATAGCGGTGATCTCTTGTGTAAATGACGCCGTGCTCAATCTTTTCGATAGGGATATAGTCCGCCAAGGCATTGAGCGGCTGAACAGTTTCTTCCTCCTGCAAAAAGGTCTTGAACTGTGTCACGCTGCGTTGCTTCAGATCAACGGAAAAGCGGCTGCGGCTTTTGGGGAGCGGAGGATCTTCTGCTTCACAGTCGCTTTTCCTCTGCTGCGCCCAACTGGGCAACAGTGTTTTTTTGTTTTTGCCATCCTGCGTCCCGTCGCGTGACAGGATTCTGCGGTTATGAAGAAAGCAAAAAAACAGGCGGATAAAAGCGGACAGACTCATGCCGGATACGCCGATCAAGGCGAGAAGCACCAGCGGAAGAGCCGTCAGGCATAAAATCACGACGCGGACGGTGAGGGAAAACGGAAGGCGCAGAACCGGTACGCCGACCGCAAGGCCAAGGATGACCGCCTCAATCGTATTGCGGGTTTTCAAAAGCCCACCAAATAGCGTCCCGCCCTCCATAAAGTTTGGTGGAATCACATAAACCTCAAATTCTTCCGGTTTCATAGACAGCCTCCCTTATATCCGGTCTTTCCGCTTCGGCGGATCGGGCACCTTCTTGACGATCTCCTTATGATAGTCGATCTCGCCGTCTGGTGCGGTAAAGGGTGTCTTTATCACGGTGTCTGCGGCATACTGCTTGTACCATTGGACGCCATCGGCAGAAAAAACCTTTTGGTGTTCACCGTCCGGCGCGGCATATTGCCCGGTATGGTACATTCCAAAGGAAATGCCCTCCGGATGCTCCGGAGAATACTCTGTGCCGGTGATACGCCCGCCGCCGATCTCAATATCGGAATAGGATATTTGCGGGGCGGCATCCCCCTGAGCGGTAATGCCCATATAGGAGGACAGCGCCTGTGACGCAAACTCTCCGGTGATGGAGCCGGTAGAGTGCAGGTCTCCGGCTGCGACCATACCGATCACATCGTTGGCAAAACGCCCACCCTCCAGCAAGGAATTGGCAAAAAGACGCCCACCAAGCCCGACAGAATGCTGTGACTCCCGATGCAGGGAAGAAACCGTTTGCTGGTGTGCTGTGCTTTGAGCGGTTCTTGCGGCATTGGTTTGTTTAGATTGATGAACAACACTTGCCGCCTGCCGCTCGGCATTTACAGTACGCTTCGTGGCCTGATACGCAGCGGACGCGGTGGACGAGGATGCTTTCTGCGTTGTTTGCGTTGCGGTTCTTACGGCGTCATTGGTGATTTTCCGGCTGACAACGCCGGCCAGACCACCTTGCAGAAAGCCGGAAGATCCGGATGTGGTTTTGCCACCGGCGCGAGCTTTGTCAGTAAAGCCGCCGACCGCTTTCCCAACTGTCCCGGCGGCGAGGGAGACACCCTTGAATGCCACCATCGCCTCACCCAGCATCGAGCCGCCGGTGTGCCCCACATTGACGCCGATACTTGCCATGAAGCTGTCAATTTTCTGCGAAACCTTGAGAAAGCCGACTGCGCAGAGAAACCAGACCAGCACATTTCCGGCCACGGCCTCGCGGCTGGAGCTGCTGACCGCTGCTTCAACATCGCTTTCTTCCAGAGCAAACGCAGGTACCGCCAAGGTGAGCGCAAGCAAAAGAACGGTGCCCAGCAGAGGAATGATTTTATGATATTTCTTCGTGATAATGACCTCCTATAAGGAAAGTGGATTTGAAATAAATGTGCCAACCATCGTAAGAAACAACCGCAGACACCATGCGTTCATCAACAGCAGAAATATCTGACCGCCAAACATCCGGCACCAGCTTTTGAAAATATTTCCGGTGGATTGCGAGGCGCCCATGGCGAAGGCTACCGGTGCGGTATAAACCAGAACGCCCAGCAGCACATACCGCTCTGCCGCTTCAAACAGCAGCTTAATGTAGTTCCACGCGAGAATCAGCGTCAAAATCAGAACGATCAGCGCAACGCCGCCGTTGGCACAGACGCCGATGATGGTCAACAGAACAGAGTTGAAGCTGGCAAAGTCCAGAGAAGGAAGCTCTGAGGACAAGATCCACGCATAGGGGGTTCCGCCTATCGTCAGCGCAATGTTTACGATTTCATCCGCGTAGTACGCAAGTACAATGAACAGGATCGCTTTGGCGGTTAGCCTGACCGGATCTTCCGCTTCAATTCCCAAGCCCAGTCCGTAGTTCTTGAACAGATTCCAGACCCAGCCTAACAGGATCAGCCCGATGGCGAGTGCCACCAGAAGGCTATACATAGTTTTCGCTGCGGGGAAATATCGCAGGAATGTGTTCATGTCACAGCCCAACGCACCTAAAACAGAGGTGTTGATCAGATCCAGACCGTACATGATCTGCTCCGCGATCCACTCTACAATACCGTCTAAAATTCCCATAGCTTTTACGGGGCGGTCCACTGCCCACCGCTGAAGAAGGGCGTAACATAGCTCATAATGAAGCCGAGACCGTTCAAAACAGCCCATGTGATGATGATTCGCTTGAGCCAAGCCCGGCTTTCATCCACGGTGCGGCCGCTGCGGGAAAAATTCATCATCAGCAATGCGACTGCGGCCGTAACGATGGCTGCAATCGTGGAAATGCCGAGGATCTGTTTGTAGACATCCTTCATGATCTCGTTGGCTTTTTCCCACACGGTTGCGGCAGATGCCGACAAACAGAGTGAAGCTGTCAGGGTGGTGGTCAAAAATGCTGTATACAGCCCTCGACCGATGTTGGTGTGCGAATTTCTTTCGTTGCGGGGAAACAGACGCTTGTGATTCAAATGCAATTACCTCCTCGTTGCGCGCTGAAAGCAAGACGCAGCATCCAGCGTTATCCGGATGCTGCGTCAAGTTGACCGCAAATGGCACTACCATAGGTGATGCCATTTGCGGTCGCTTTCTATTTGTTTATAGTTTTGAGTGTACTTAGTCTAACATATAGGGATTTTGCATTCAATAGCAAAACACTGCCAATTTTCTACCAATAATCAGCTATGAAGCGTTTGCTGAAGACGCTGGTACTTGCTCAAAGCAGAAATCGTGAACCGCTATGTTGATAGAGAGGGGGTGATGAGAGAAATTCTTTGCCCTTGTTTGTGATTGGCCTTGGATTAAATTTTTCAGTAGTTTGTTGCTATATAAACGCTACCGTGCGTATCTTAACATATGCAATGATAGCGTGCCTATTCCGACATATGTTTAATAGGGTTACTGTCTTCAGAAGATTGCGTATATCCAGAAGTAAAAGCGCTTTTGCGGATAATATTGATTATTGCGGCCCAATAAACACAAGCATCCTCAAAAGAGAGGGACTGCGCTAAACGGCATATTTGAGAACTCTCCTGCGTTTTTTGAGGGAAATGTCGATTAAACATATGTATGGCCTCTGTGATATGAGGACGGAGCTTTTCTAATCGACTTGTAAACTCCTTGTTATCCATTTCAAGCAAATCTATAGCTTGAAAATATGGCAGCGCGGGATTGCTTTTTAAAGACTTTAGGATAATAGCGCATGATTCGACATCTTTAGGGGAGGTTGGTGAACAAAAAACTACTTTCCACAGATTTTCGTAAAATGAATCAAGGGGGAGATTTTGCTTTATGAGAAGGTCAACGGAACTTGTTAAAAATGATTGGTACTGTTTGATAGTTTCGCTTACGGTTTGCTGTGATATTTTTTGTGGAGCAAGACTATCGTCTCCGACATTTCCTGGGAATTCAATAACTTGCTTGAGTAAGTCTGATGGGTTTTCAGCATGTAAAAAGAATTCTTGATAGATTGTGTAATATATATCTATTGAGTTTTCTGATTTTTTTGCCATCATGTCGGAGAGGCGTTTTTGAGGATTGCAATTATTACTGTTAAGTGGTTTCATTTGGCACTTACCTCCATAGAAAGATTGATGGGATGATGGTTGTGTTGCATGTCGTTTGGTTCCGAGGGCAATGGCTCGTAAGAATTAGAAAGGGAAAATGGTAAGGAGGGACTGCGATTTGGCAGAGAAGACTCGTCGAACATTATGCTCGCTAATACCTGTGGATAAACAAGATGGGGGTCTTGATCGTTATTAATAGGCGTATTTGAATACATAATAATATTTATATAATAGTTAGGTACAGATTTTAGCAAAGAAGACGAGTCTCCTTTACTTAATAACATTCTCCCATATTGAATGCCGGTATCGGATAATGAGTAAAGCTTTGATTTTCCATATGGAACAACTTGTACGAGCTGAGTTTTTCGAACTTTTTTGAGAACTTCTGATAACGTGGATGGACGAAGATTCAAGGATTTTCTTAACGCTGTTTGTGACATAGAACCGTGAGTCCATAGAGAAAGTATTACCTCATCTAAGTGCTTAGTTCCGAACAGCTTTGCGCGTTCAACCGCCATTTGATTTTGATCCCCAGCGAACTGAAGTCGATCTAATGTTTCTACGCAACCCATGAGTTTGCCGACATAAAATAGAGCAACGTCTTCATCTTCTTTTTGTAAACTTCGCTCAAAATAAGAAAGTACGACCATTCCGAAAGAAATACTTTTTCTGAGCTTTGGTGTTTCGCGGTGGCTACAAAGGGAAGTCAGCAGACTGATATTGTCTTTTGACAGCTGAACCATATCTTTATACTGGGCTTTATTGCGGAGTTCTTCAAAATTGCATTCTGGAGAAATCCATGTAGTAAAACTATTTTTGAGAGTCTGAGAGAGTGTATTTTCTGGATTTTGCTTTAATATAAGCTGTTTTTCGTTTATCATAATCGTTTCCTGTCCTTTGCACAAGCATTTTAACTATTGCTGTAATTAACAATTTTTGATTGGCATTATCTATTTTACACCTAAGTGTGTGTTGTATTATGTTGATTTTAATTATTGATATGCTCTATCTTTGGTATGCTGCCTGGACTGATTTTACCCTGAGAAACTGCAGTTGGAATGTTAACCACAAAAAGGCAAACACTAGATGCACCACAGTGAAAGTTACAATTGGCTATTGTACCAAATCGATTAGGGCAATCAATCCCAGCATAACTGCAACCGCCGATTGTTCTTTGTGTATGCATTTGAGGGCTGTCATCACAGACAGCGCCACAACAGTTTCCCCAGATAACCGATGTGCCGTAGGGCTTCAATGTTGAAAGAGAATCGATGAAATCCCGCTCACCATTGGAGTAAGAAGGAACGAGGATAAGAGTTGCGCCTAACTGTTCACAGAGGAAATGATTTATGCGTTCCGGATTTGCGATAAATTCTGCACAGATTGCTATCGCTATGCGCTGTTGGTTTTTCATGTGAATCATTAAAATATTTGAATCATTGACTTGAGAGAGGGCCTCCATTCGGTGCGCTTTTTTGTCAACATATGGTGTACACTTAAACTGGGTGCCTAAATGTCGTCCGGTTTCATCAAATATCAAGAGCCGATTCTCACGGTTTTTCCAATGAGTCGGCATAATTGTTAATCGAGGCGCATTCAAGCCATTTATAGCAGCTAACATTAACAAGGGTTTTAAAAATGTACTTCCTCCGTGTTCAATACGAATCATATTATCGGTGGCTAACATTTCCGGTGCGAAGAAAATGTCTGGACTGATTTTGCAAGATTCTAACCATGTTTTAGAGAATCGATCCTCAATGTATTGAGGATCGGCTAATTTCGTTATTTCAAATCCGCAATATTGCTGTCCCAATCTAGTTAAATCGCAGTTTTCCGTAACTAGTAAATTTGATCGATCAGTTAACGGTGAGAAGACGATTCGAGTTTCTTGAGGCAGTAGTTCATCTTTATGGCAAATTCGTTCTGACAATATGATGTGTTGCACTTCAGGACTATCTTTTTCATATGGACGATAGCTGACATTTAGAAGACTTCCATTGATGCCGTACAGCGCATTTTGAGAGACTAATGACCGAGGCGTAGCAGGAGTACTGGTTGTATTAATAGCATTGCTGACAGGGAACTTTGGGGAAATACATACGCCGGTTTCCAAGTAATTACTATTCAATGATTTAAGCATCACGGGCGTTCGGTCACTCTGAACAGGAACGAGACAATGTAAAAAAATTCTATTATTTGCCCATATACCGGTAGAATTACACATATCATCAGAATAAGATATTAGTTGGTCTAAGTATTGACATAGTGCTTTTGCATAAAGAAGACGATCTGGATTAGTACAACTTTGTGCTATGGATAGAATGGAACGAATCCTTTCAAGCAACTGTTGCGCGCTCTCGATTGTTGGTGTATCAATTTTCTGCTTTACGTCGTTCCCTATGGCTGAATAGTCTTTCATTGCATTGAGTGTATATAGATCTTCTCTTGAAACTGAGACTAATATTTGCAATGCTTTGGCCATAAGATTGACAAATTCTTGCGCAAGTGAATATTGCTCCAAGATATCCCGCCCCCTTTTTCAAAAATAGTATAACATTGCACCATCGGCAAGTCAAGAAACGATTCAATTTCAATTCAATAGCGATGGCTTGGATATAAACTATGGTAGAAGACTGAAAATGACTATCTGATGGATATCAGATAATAGAAGGGAAAAAAGCATCCAAGGAGTTCAAGGTGTCTTTTGCTGAGAAACCCCAAAGAACAGAACTCAATGACTCCACAGCAGACTTTCGTAGACGGTAATAGGTGCTGGAACTGATGTCCCGAATGTGAGGCCGGAGTGATTCGATAATTTCCTCAACATTTTTCAACTTTTGCGGAGATAAAAATGAGTAATACAAGATCCAGTAATACACCTCGCCACTCTGGTGACGTGTGCGGAGAAGATTGACGGAATTTTCAAGCAGGGTCAGCATTTTGTAACTTCGCTCAATGCACCTGGCATGATTTTCGATGCCCGTGCCGCCGAGATCTGCCCCCGCCATATAGATGGACTCCAAAAAGTCTTCAATGCTGCAATCGTAATCAATGCGAAATTGATTCTTCACTTGCTGGACCGAAACCTCCAGGCTCCATATCACGTCCCGATATTTTTTGAGCAGTTTCCAGGTGTCGTGATAGCGGGTATCCTCCTCCGGCCGCTTTTCAAACTTCGTTTTTGCCATGATCGCACACTCCTTCTACTTCGGCGCTTGGGGTAATCGACAGTTCAAACCGATACAATGGGTTGCCGGTACCGCAGCAGATCGTTAGGCCTGCAAAGACAGTGCCTTCTTCTATTCCTACCGTGCAGTCGTCGGATAATGGATATAACATATATTTGGATTTGGAGCATGAAAGGCAGGGAATCCCCTGTGTCTCAAGGGCTTGCAGCACTTTTCGGATGAAGAAGAGTATGTGCGGTTTTGAAACGCTGGAGAGTCCCGTTGAAACGCTGATTTGCTCATCGGAAATTGTACTGGCCTCTGGCGGAGTGGTATCTGGTACGGATACGTGAAGATTCAGACACATAGCGACCTCCTCCTTGTCTATCATGACATCTGAAATTTGGAACATGGTGGAAAGATAATTTTTCAGATAGATCACTGTTCCGCTGCGACCAGGGAAGGTCAGCAGCGAGAGGTGATCGAGTTCGGACAGCTTTTTGAGGATCCGGCCCACACTGGAACGGGAGATCCCCCAACGCGCGGACAATTCGGTATAATTGACAAGTGGATTTCTTGTGCCGTTCCTGAAGTACGCAACTGGTCCGATTTCAGAGCCGCGCACCTGCTGATCCTTGTAAATTGCGGAGATCCAGAGATCCAGAAGGACATCCATCTCAGATGCACGACCTGCGGAAATCAATTCTGTGGCTGTTGAAACAGGGATGAAGAAAAAGCCAGAATCTTTTTGGCAGGGGCAGTTATAATCGAGCGCGGTGTTGTTGCGCCGCCAGTCTATAATGGAGAACTTTACAATATGCCCGCGGCCAAGGCGGGTAAATGTAATGAGCTGCCGATCCTGCAAGGATTTTAGGATCGCAAATGCCTGATAATGGAAACGCACGCGAAACCATTCCGTAATGTCGGCGATGGAGCAGATCCATTCGCCCGGATACACCGTGTATGAGATCCCGTCTATGCGCCGATAAGAGGTTCTGAAGTTGGCATAGGAGCAAAGAACGACATAATAAAAAAGACCGGAGCATCCGCCTGTGCGAATGCTCCGGTTTGCAATCAGAGTTTGTATAAATTCTCGATAGATTCGGCATCGTGGATAATCTACGATTTGCCTGAGTTCAAGTTGATAGTCTGCCATGGGTGGCCTCCTTCTTGACAAAACTTAGTAGGTCATTGCTAAAGGCATACACTTTTGCATACATAAAGCGGTGCCCGTTTTCGCCATTATATTAGGCTGTGGTTTTGAACACGCATAGGGAAATTCGGTCTAATTTTTTGCTAATGACCTGCTAATTTTCTGCTAATGACCAATCTGGTTATAAAATGCTCTGCAAGTTGATTATATTGCACAATAGGAAATGGGGATGATAGCCGAAACGAGGGCGAAATGCACAGTGATATATGTGAGGACATCGCAGGCAATTCGACAAACATATCTCCTAGAGGTTCCAAATGTTCTGAGGATCGCGCACATTACATTTACGACTGTTTCAAAGAAACAGCTACACCCATCATGTCTATAGACTATGATTTAGCGACAAAAATTTACTCTGTTTTTTATACGGCCGGTGGAATAACGACCACAAAAAGGGTTCAATTTTCGAACGTCCCTCGTGTATTAGAGAGCATGCCTGCTATTTCTTTTAAAAACGTTTTGGTCGATATAACCAGCCTGCAGCACTCTGTTATCATGTTCATTATTAACATCTTATTGACTAAAATCAGAGTCGCTCGTTTGTTTCTCTCATACGTTAAACCGCTTGAGTATCTTAATCGAACACCATATGGAAAATATGAATTCTATTCCAAGACTTTCCCTGCAGCGATGATCCCCGGAATGGCTGCTCGAAACAAGTCAAACGAGGTAATCGTTCCTTTCCTTGGCTTCGATGGTGATCGACTAAACAATATACTTGAGGGAATGGATTATGACGAAGTATGCCCAATTATTGGATTTCCCTCCGATAATCCATACTGGCAATTTGAATCCTTGAGAAATTGCATGTTGGTTCTCAAGGGAGCTTTACGATTGCATGTATATTGTAATTGTGCGCTAGCCATTTTCGGCATTCAATATAGCGAGAACCATTCATATACGTTGATGGAAGAATAATTATCAGAAAACTGTCTGTGTGCATCAATTTTAAATTCGCCCATAGCAGTTCTGCTTCATATCGTTTGCTTGTGGTAAAAACATTCCCTGCTTTCCTATATTTTTTCTTCTTTTTTGAGAGCGGGCCAAAAGGGGGATTTGATAAGACAAGATCATACGTCTGTTTTGCCTTTTCTTGACGGTTAGCAAAAGATCTACCATCATCACACACAAATGTTGCTCCTTCAATGCAATGAGCGTGTGCAGCAGGATCAATATCAACACCTGTAATTTTGACTTCAGGATAATGCCTCTTCGCGGCAGCAAGTAGATTCCATGATCCGCAACAGATATCGATAGCACTACTGATAGAAGCCTTTTGAGGAATCAATTCTAGTAACAGGGCGGCTAGTTCAATAGGTGTGTAATAATTATATTTGCTCATAAACCACCACTAAATAAGGTATTGTGAAACATTATAGATTGTTGCGGAACGTACACCACGAGAACATACTGGGCTTTCTTGTGCATAATCATAAATAATTCGCACATTTTGGCATCTAGACGCAAAAATGGCACATGCAGCAGAATGAGGTCTAGTTCCTAACGGAATAAGCACAAAATTCCGTGAGGGATGGTCGGTTAAAATTCCATCTAAAGTCTGCAATGCATCAAAAACACTATTGGCTTTGCATTTCCGTATTTTTTGTTCAGATGCAGTATGCTTCAAATACTTTTGAAAAGGCAACATTAAATACAGTGGCAATTATCCTTCAAAAAGTAGAGCCGTGTGCTACCTATGTATATAATACCGCAACAAGCGTGTATCAAGCTCACTACGACTCAAAATGGAGCATCAAACTATCCTTTTCTATTACACTGAGAAGAATCCTTGATGGTACATGGGATAACAACTCATACACTTTAGCAGAAGATCAACACTTGCAAATATACCGTGGAAACATTTCCAGCAAGTATTTCTCAAAAACAGGGGATGTTATTCTCCATTGTTCCAGCACCTTTGTAAACAACAGCTGGATGCCAGGGCTTCGGTACTGTACTGGAACCAAAGCATCTCAAAGAAAATACCTCAATCATGGAGATATAGTTATTAATCGAATTGGTCGCTGTGCAGGATACTGGAGCGTATATACGGGTATGCAGAAGTTGATTTCTGATTGCCTAATTGTCGTAAAAGAACCTTCTGATGCAACTATAGAAGCACTTAGAAATCATAGCGAAAACGGTAGGCTACAAATACCTTTACGAGGAGTTTCAACTCCTTATATCACAATAGATGATGTTAGATCATTGCTTCTAAATAATTGATGAATGGTCGCTTACCTTAATTTTCTCGCCACTTACAATAATGGCGGCGCTACCCCTAACATGACCGATGCCCGGAAGCCCTTGATTTTCAAGGCTTTCCGGGCATCGCTTACATTAGTTCCAGCGGGATACATAGCTCCGGGAAATGCCGAATGTGGAGGCGATCTCCCGTTGGGTCAGGGGGACGGTGCCGCCAAGACCGTACCGCAGACGGATGACCTCTGATTCCCGCTGGGTCAGGCACTCCTTCACCAGCCGCCGCAGGCGGTGGGCGCTGTCCCGGTCATAGAGATCCTCCAGCATGGTGTCGTCCACGCCGATGACGTCCATTAGCTGTAGGGCATTGCCCTCCCGATCTGATTCGATGGTCTCCGACAGGGATACCTCTCCCTGCAATTTTTTCTGAGACCGGAAATACATTAAAATCTCATTTTCAATACATCTTGCTGCGTAAGTAGCCAGACGGGCACCTTTGGAGGGATCAAAGCTGGAGATCCCCTTGATAAGCCCAATGGTCCCAATGGAGATCAGGTCATCCTGATCGGAACTTTGCGCATAGTATTTCTTTAACATGTGGTTCAAAGGCACAAGGAGCTTTTCCCCGCCCCATATCTTCCCTAAATATTGATTCAAAAGATAGTGAAGAAACCCTGTCTGGTAATATGCGGTTCGACAGCTATAATCGTCATTTGGATATATTTTATAAAACACATATTCTGTTGCCTACATAAGCAAATGGAGCATACATCATGTATGCTCCATTTGCTTATGTAGGAGGAGGTGGTGAATCTTATGCCATTGAATTTTCCCTATTACTACGGTCATTCTGGTGAACAATACGCTTTCTTTCGCATTCCAAAACTGTTGCTGACGGATGACCGCTTTGCTGAACTTTCTACCGATGCCAAGCTGCTGTACGGACTGCTGCTTGACCGTATGGAACTGTCCTATCGGAACGGCTGGATCGACGAGCAGAACCGCGTCTTTATCATCTTCACCGCAGAGGAAGTCATGGACACCCTGCGCTGCCGCTCCGAGAAAGCAGCGCGGCTTTTTTCCGAACTGGACAGCACGAAGGGCATTGGCCTGATTGAGAGAAAACGGCAGGGGCTTGGGCGGCCCACGCTGATTTATGTAAAAAACTTTTCCGGTACATAATTTGCCCTGTTATGAGCCAACTGCGCCATTTTCGCCGCAGGATTATTCTGCAATTTCCAGAGATTCGATAATCGAATTTCAAGACATTCGATTTCCGAACTTCTGGACATTCGATAATCGAACGCTAATAAGACTGAGATATAGCAAGACTGAGAATAGAAAGAATACCACCCGAAAAA
>ERZ839767.2456-NODE-2456-length-24044-cov-3.079703_pt1 | contig 24044 bp, 26 predicted proteins | sample MGYA00519879_ERZ839767 | MGnify/ENA primary metagenome ERZ839767 (study PRJEB31850, sample SAMEA3708852) | human gut metagenome | biome: human gut; feature: human-associated habitat; material: faeces | place: China | collected 2014 ... | reverse complement strand
TCAAAAAAATTCACAAAAAGAAGAATCAAAAGATGATAAACATTTTGAGCCAATTTCTTTTGATGATCTTTTTAAAGATGATTTTTAGAATATGGGAACTCTCATATTCTTTTACTTATCATTAAGATAAGCTTTCAAAAGTTTGATGAGTGCTCTTTTTTCTAAACGTGATACATATGAACGTGAAATATGCATTGTGCTCGCAATTTCTTTTTGAGTATACACTTTATGCTTATTTAAACCATATCGATAAATAAGTATTTCTTGTTCTCGAGGTGTTAAAAGAAGAAAATATTCTTGTAACTTTTTGATTTGATCCTCTGTATCTATTTGATCAATAATTTCTTTTTGATCAGATGGCAAGATATCTAGAAGTGTCATTTCTCCACCATCTTTATCGACACCTAAAATTTCATTCAGTGATACATCAAGAGCAGTTTTTTTGTTACCACGCATATGCATAAGAATTTCATTTTCAATGCATTTTGCTGCATAAGTTCCTAATTTTGTTGCTTTTGTTGGTTTATAACTATCAACTGCCTTAATTAAACCAATTGTTCCTATACTAATTAAATCTTCCTGAAGATCTTTTGTACTTTCATATTTTTTAGCAATATGAGCAACAAGTCTCAAGTTGTGTTCAATGAGTTGGTTACGAGCTTCTTGGTCTCCTTGAAAATATTTTTCTAATAAATCATTTTCTTCTTGGGGAGTCAATTGTTTTTTAAAAGCTTGTGTCTTGATGAATGAGACAAATAAAAATTGTTGTAAAAATGTTATTAGTGTTGTAAACATAATCCACCTCAAAATCATTATATGAAAATTGTCGATGTTTATGTTTAGGCTTTTCATAGAAGCGAAAATAGGGTACAATAATGAAGAAAAGGAAGGTCATTTATGAATCAGGAAATGAAATGTTTTGGCTGTGGAGCCATTATTCAAAACGAAAATGAAAAACATATTGGTTATGTGCCAAAAAGTGCAATGAACAATGATAAAGTATTATGTCAACGTTGCTTTCAATTGAAAAATTATCATAAGTTGCAAGAAACAAATATGACAAAGGATGATTTTCTCACTATATTACAACAAATAGGTGAAAAAGACTGTTTGGTTGTATATATGATTGACTTATTTGATTTTAATGGAAGTATGATTCAAGGGTTAATGCGTCATATTGCTTATAATGATGTGTTAGTATTGGCAAACAAACGTGATATTTTACCAAAATCTGTAAAAGAAAGAAAACTAGAACATTGGGTGAGAAGACAATTAAAAGATCAAGGGGTTCAAGCAGTAGACGTCATTGTAACAAGTGGTAAAAAAAGTATGAACTTTGATGACATATATGATGCTATCATGGAGCATCGTAAAGGGCGGGATGTTTATGTTGTAGGTGTGACTAATGTTGGGAAATCAACTTTTATTAATGGTTTATTAAAACATTATGCTGAAGTTGAAAAGCAAAATCTCATTACTGTCTCTGAGTATCCTGGAACAACTTTGAACCTCATTGAAATTCCTTTAGATGAACATTCAGTTCTATATGATACACCAGGAATTATCAATGAAAGTCAAATGACACATTTGTTAGCTCCAGAAGATATCAAAAAGGTCGTTCCTCAAGGAGAACTGAGACCAATGGGATTCCAATTAAACAGTCTTCAAACGCTTTACTTTGGTGGTTTAGGACGTATTGATTATTTAGAAGGTGAACAATCTAGTTTTATTGCATATTTTTCTAAAAACTTAAAAATTCATCGGACAAAGACAATTAAAGCAGATGATTTGTATAATCGTCATCAAACTTTACAGTATGAAATTGCTGGAATTGATTCAATTGCACAAATGAAGTCTTATGAATTTCGATTGATGCCAGGAAAAACTGATATTGTTATTTCTGGATTAGGTTTCATAACAGTGAGTTCGAAAGGTGGAAAAGTAAGAGTTTTGGTTCCACCACAGATTTCAGTTATATTAAGAGAAGCTATTATTTAAAAAAAGGAGATACTATGTTAACAGGTAAACAGAAAAGATATTTAAGAGGAAAAGCACATCATTTAAATGCTATTTTCCAAGTTGGCAAAGAAGGAGTCAATAGTAATCAGGCTAAGGGAATTTCTGAAGCTTTAGAATCACAAGAATTATTAAAAGTAAAAATTTTAGAAAGCTGTCCAGATGATGTTAATACAGTTGCATTAGAGTTAAGTGTACAAACAAAATCTGAAGTTGTTCAAATTATTGGTCATACAATTATTTTATATAAATCATCAGATAAGGAATTATATCGTTTACCATGAAAAAAGTAGGATTATTCGGTGGGAGTTTTGATCCTATTCATAAGGCTCATGTGACTATAGCAAAATTAGCACTTGAACAATTGCAGTTAGATGAAATTCAATTTATTCCAACAAAAAACAATCCTTGGAAAGATCAAAATTGCGCAACGCGACAAGAACGCCTAGATATGATGGTATTAGCTATTCAAGATGAAACAGAGATGACTATCAATAACATTGAAATCGATTCAAAATCGGATAAAAAAAATTTTACAGTTGATACTTTAAAAATATTAACAAAACAAAATCCAGATATTAAATATTATTATATTATGGGGATGGATCAAGCAAATTTATTTGATAGATGGAAAGATGCTGAACTTATTAGTCAAATGGTCCAATTGGTAGCCTTTCAAAGAGGAGGATTTGAACCATATGTTCCTATCATTCAACAATTTCATTTTATATTATTAAAGAATGAACCTATATATGCATCTAGCAGTGATGTTAGAAAAGGACATATAGAAATGCTTGATGAAAGTGTCTTAAGATATATAACACGACATGGAATATATCTAGAAACATTGATTTTTAATCGTATGAAAGAGAAACGTTGGAAGCATACTTGTAGTGTGGCCAGGTTAGCAGCAGATATTGCGAAATCTAATCATCTTAATGAGAAACAAGCTTATATTGCTGGAATGTTTCATGACATTGCAAAAGAAATGAATGAGACAGAATCAACAGCTATTATGCAAGCATATTTTCCTGAATACATGAGCAAACCAAAACCAATTTGGCATCAATGGGTATCTCGTTATGTAAGTGAACATGAATATTTGATAGATGATATTATTGTTTTAAATGCAATTGAACATCATACAACTGGATCAATCGATATTTCAGCAATTGGAAAATGTGTTTATGTAGCTGACAAACTTGACCCATTGCGAGGATATAACTCAGCTCAGCAAATTGAAGTATGCAAGAAAGATATTCATCAAGGATTTAGAAATTCATTAAATGAGTTTTATGAATTTTCTATAAGAAACAACAGAAATATTGATGAATGTTTTTATGAAATATATGATTATTTTGTAACTAAAGGAGAAATATAAATGACAAAATTAGAATGTGTAGTTAAAGCTATGGATGATAAACTAGCAACTCATATAGTTGCTATTGATATGCAAGAGGCAAGTCCTATATTTGATACTTTTGTATTGTGTACAGCTAGTAATGAAAGATTAATGCAGGCTATTATGCAAAATATTAAAGATGAATGTGAAAAAAACAATTTTGAGATCAAAAGTATTGAAGGTTTAAGGAATTCAAAATGGTTACTTATTGATCTTGGTGATATTGTATGTCACATTTTTGAAGCTGAAGAACGCGAAAGTTATAATTTAGAAAAATTATGGGGTGATATGCCACATATTAATGTTGAAGGAATGCTGGCAAAATGAGTTATGAAAATTTTGCTTATTACTATGATAGTCTTATGGAACCACAATTTTATGATGACTATCATGCATTCATTTATAAACACTGCCAATTTAATGAAGTCTTAGAATTAGGATGTGGAACTGGTGAAATAGCTATTCGATTATCAAAAGATGGTAAACACGTTTTTGCATCTGATTTATCATTAGATATGTTAGAAGTTGCAAAGCAAAAAGCAATGGCTGAAAATGTAAATTTAATACTCCAACGTGTTGATATGAGTGATTTTTCTACATCTCATCAGGTTGATTTGGTGTTATGTCTTTGCGATTCAATAAATTATCTGTTAAATCCTGAAGATGTTTTAAAAACGTTTCAAAATGTATATTCATCATTAAAGGACAATGGGACTTTTATTTTTGATATTGATAGTTTATACAAAATGAATGTTATTTTAAAAAATTATCATGAGGATGAAGAAGATGAAGAATTTTCTTTTCATTGGCATGTAGAAACATTAGAAGATGGCTATGTGCATCATCATCTTCGTATTGAAGATAAAATTGAAAATGAAATAGTTGATGAAAATCATTTTCAAAAAACATATACTGTATCACAGTATGTCTATTGGCTTAATGAAATTGGATTTATTGATATTAAATATTATAGTGATTTTGAAGAATACCATGAAGATTGTGAACGCATTATCTTTGTTTGTAGAAAGGGGTAAATCATGATTGGAATAATTGGAGCAATGGCAGAAGAGGTTTTAGAAATAAAAAAATTAATGGTAATGAATCAACAAAAGGAATATCAAGGATATATATTTTATGAAGGAACACTTAATAATAAAGGTATTGTATTATTACAGGGTGGAATTGGTAAAGTCAATGCTGCTATTGCAACAACATTGCTGTTTACACATTATTCTATAGATTATGTCATTAATATCGGATCAGCTGGCGGACTTCATTCTCATCAGAATGTTGGAGATGTTGTGATTTCGTCACAAGTTGTTCATCATGATGTAGATGTGACTGCATTTGGAAGAGCACTAGGTGAAGTCCCTGGCATGCCTCAATACTATACACCTGATCAAGATCTTCTTATGAAAGTCAAAGAAATATTAAATCAACATAATATTCATGCTCATATAGGCTTGATTGCTTCAGGTGATCAATTTATATCAAATTCCCAACAAGTCAAAACAATTCAAAAACACTTTCCAGAAGCGATGTGTGTAGAAATGGAAGCTGCTGCTATTGCTCAAGTCTGCCATGTTTACCACAAAAAATTTATTATTACTCGCTCATTAAGTGATGTTTTTAATAAAGGAAAAAGTCATATCCAATTTGATGAATATTTAAAGGAAGCAAGTCTACAATCTGCACAAATGTGCAATGAACTTGTTTCTCAATTATAGCAATAACGCAACAAGTTATTGCTACTTTTTTGGAGGTGAAAGAATGAAAAAAGTTGAACTATTAGCACCAGCTGGTGATCAGGAATCATTAATTGCTGCTATTCAAAATGGAGCAGATGCTATATATTTAGGTGGAACATTGTTTAATGCTCGTGCTTTTGCTAAGAATTTTGATGATGAGCAATTAGAGTGGGCAATTCACTATGCTCATTTACGTAATGTTAAAATATATGTTACAGTGAATACACTATATAGAGATGATGAATTTGCTGAATTAATTCAATATTTAGATTATTTATATCATATACAGGTTGATGCACTTATTGTTCAAGATATAGGACTCTTTCATATGATTAAGAAACGCTATGATGATTTTGAAATTCATATGAGCACGCAAGCATCGATTATGAATAAAGCAGCTGCTCAATATTTTTATGAGCAAGGCGCTTCTAGAATAGTTTTAGCACGAGAAAATACTCTAGAAGAAATTCAACATATTTGCAAATCAACGTCTATCGAAGTAGAAGTGTTTGTTCATGGGGCTTTATGTGTTTGTTATTCTGGACAGTGCCTGATGAGTAGCTTTATTGGAAAACGAAGCGGTAATAGGGGAGAATGCGCTCAACCATGTCGTTTGCAATATAGATTATCTAAAAATGGGAAAATTCAACCTAAGAAAGTTCCCTTTCTTCTTTCGCCAAAAGATTTAATGACAATTGATTCAATTGGTGAACTTATAGATGCTGGTGTAAAATCATTCAAAGTAGAGGGGCGAATGAAAAAACCAGAGTATGTCGCAAGTGTCATTAAGGCATATCGCAAAGCTATTGATAGTCATTTAAATTGTCAAACAAAAACATTTGATGACGACATTTTTTATATGAAAGCTATGTTTAATCGTAATTATACAAAAGGCTATATTTATCAGGACCAACATATTGTTGAAGGAGATTATCCAGGTAACAAAGGCATTATTATTGGAAAAGTCATAGGGTATCGAAAAAAAGAGAAACATGTCATTATTGAATTAGATAAGTCTCTTAAACAAGGGGATAGTCTTGTGTTTGAACAAATAGATAAAGGACGCCCAATTAATAAAATATTTATAAATAACCGCTTAGTAGCAAAAGCATCTGCAGGAGATATCGCAGAAATAGAATTTAATTATCCAGTTTATGAAGGAAATGTGCGTAAAACGATTGATATTGACGTTATAGATACATTGCATCATACATATGATAAAGACTATCGAAAACAACCAATTGAAATGACATTTATCGCTCATATCAAACAGCATCCACAACTCATTCTTCAATGCCAAGATATAAAAGTCCACAAAACAGCAGATATCACAGTAGAAGAAGCAATCAAAACACCTTTAGATAGACAGCGCATTCAACAACAACTATCCAAATTAGGACAAAGCACTTTTATAGTTCATCGCATCAATATAGATATTGACGAGCAATTATCTATGCCTATTAAAGTATTGAATGAAATGCGTAGGGAGGCTATTGATGAATTAACAGAAAAATTATCAAAACGCCAAATTCATTTTTCAGTTCCTAGAGAGCAATCTGATTCAACTATTATAAAAAAGAATGCAAAATCACAATATATTCATATCTTAGTGAGCAATCTTAATCAATTAGAAATTGTCTTAAACTATAATAATATTGATATGATTTATTATCCATTTCAAACAGATAGTTTAGAAGCTCTTCATTTATGTATTAGAAAGCAACAAAAATTTGCTCTATTTATACCAAGAGTCTGTAAAGATAATGAACTCGAAATCATTAAACAATCTGATGTTTATCAACAAGTTGAAAATGTCGTTGTAAATGAATATGGTGCTTATTATTCCTGCCAAGATAAAAAGCGAATTATTGGATCTGGATTAAATGTTTACAATTCATATGCTGTCAACACTTATCAAGAGCCAACAATTCTTTCATTAGAGATGAGTCAAAAACAAATCCATCAATTAAATTGTGATCATCAACAATGTATAGTACAAATCTATGGAAAAACAGAAAATATGATTAGTGATTATTGTCCTATATCACAATATTATTTTGGATATCAGAAAAAGAACTGTCAGTTATGTAAATCTTCTCAATATGCTCTTATTGATAGAAAAAATGAAACTTTTGATTTAATGATGGATAATCAATGTCGAATGCATCTTTTGAATTGCCGAACATTATTTATAGAACCAAACAATGCTCTTGATATTGGAGGCTATTTTATTCATTTCACGAATGAAAATAGTGAAATGACAGAATTTATTCTCAATGAGTTATTTTCGTATTTGTATCATCACAAGAAAACAAATATCAGAGAAAAAATAATGACGACATCAGGATATTTTAAGATATAGTGTAGAAATTTGTCTAACAGTTTCTGTTTATGTCTTTCATAAATTAATTTTTTTATAACTCTAAATTGATATCAATTTTAATTAGTGTTATAATAGTCCCATGGAGGTGGCATTATGGCTATAGATATGGATTTAGCAAAAAGATTGAAGACTTATAGAAATTTTAAACATTTAACACAAAAAGAAGTTGCTGCACACCTTGAAGTTCCACATTCTGCTATTTCAGATATTGAAAATGGAAAACGTGATGTGACAGTTGGTGAACTTAAAATTCTTTCTCACCTGTATGGGCGAAGCGTAGAAGAAATTATGAGTGGTAAAAAATATGATTATTATAATATTGCAAATATTGCCCGCTTACTTACTGAATTACCAGATGAAGATTTAAAAGAGGTTATGTTCATCATTGAATATAAACGCAAAAGACTTGAAGAAAAAAGCAAAACAGTTAACCATGATTAATTGTTCTGCTTTTTATTTTAATAATTGTTTAAATTCATCTAGCAATTCTAATCCTTCTATAAGAATAGATTCATCAACTGGATGATCTGTTTGATGATGATAGTAGGTTACTTGCACCTTGTTATCTTTATAATCGATAAGTGCGTAAGTTCCATAACCATAACTTCCTCGATTCATCATGAGACTCCCAGGATTAATAAAATGAATTCCTTGATGTATCTGGTGTGTTGGAACATGGGTATGACCATGTAAACACAAGTGACAATGATGGCTTTGACATAATTTGATTAAATCGTCATAGCCATAATAAACGTTATAATAATGCCCATGAGTAACACAGATATCCTGATAAACTCGGTACTTTGGAAAAGCGGCATCATCATGATTTCCTTTGACAACAATGTCATATTGATGAATTAATGGATCCTCTAAAGTCAAGGAGGAATCACCACAATGGATCATGAAATCAACTTTGTTTTTATAGAGTTTTGTTATGCGTTGGAGATCATTCCCGAACAAATGACTATCACTGACAACTAAAATATTCATACTATCATCTCTTTTCTATTCTTTATTTTACCACAAAATAAATTTCGTTTCATTTTATGTTGATAAAATCCTTATATTTTCTGAAATAGAAAAAATTTGTCTCGTAAGTGTTTACAATTGGTCTAAAAGTTGGTAAAATAGTCATAGTGAAATAACTAGAAAAGGAGTAATGAATATGAAAACTATTTTATTAGTATGTTCTGCAGGAATGTCAACAAGTTTATTAGTAACAAAAATGGAAGCTGCTGCTAAAGATGCAGGTGTTGAATGCAAAATCTTTGCATTACCTTTCTCTGATGCACCTAGAGTATTAGAAGAAGTTGACTGCATTTTGCTTGGCCCACAAGTAAGATTCCAAAAAGGTGCTATTGAAAAAATGGCTGCTGGAAGAAAAGCTGGAGCTATCCCTGTAGACGTTATCGATATGAGAGATTACGGTACAATGAACGGAAAAGCTGTATTTGATAAAGCAATGTCTTTATTAGGTTAATATTCTTAAACAAAAGGAGTGCAAACTCCTTTTTTTCTTTCTTTTTTATCACTTGTTTGCTATAATATTAAAAAATATCAGGAGGGGTTACGAATGGAAAAAGCTATTATTACTGTTGTAGGAAAAGATCAAGTAGGAATTATTGCCAAAGTTTGTACATATTTAGCAGACTCACACATTAATATTCTTGACATTTCACAAACAATTTTACAAGGATATTTCAATATGATGATGATTGTTGATGCATCTCATGCTGGAGAAGAATTTTCAACTTTAGCTGATCAGTTAGAAAAATTAGGAAACGAGATTGGTGTTAATATAAAATTTCAGCATGAAGATATTTTTAATAAAATGCATAGAATCTAGGGAGGATAAGAATGATTAATTTATTTGAAGTTGCAGAAACAAATAAAATGATTGAACAAGAGAATTTAGATGTTCGTACAATCACAATTGGAATTAGTCTTCTGGATTGTATTGATGGAAATATCGACGTTCTGTGTCAAAACATTTACAATAAAATCACAACGATTGCGAAAGATTTAGTAAAAACAGGTGAAGCCATTGAGAAAAAATATGGTATACCTATTGTTAATAAGAGAATTTCTGTTACACCAATTGGATTTATTGGTGCTTCAGCATGTAAAAGTTCTGATGATTTTGTAAAAATTGCAAAGACATTAGATCATTGCGCTCATAAAGTTGGCGTGAATTTTATTGGTGGATATAGTGCAATTGTCTCTAAAGGAATGACAAAAGCTGAAAAATTGTTGATTGAGTCAATTCCACAGGCAATGAAAGAAACTGAGCTTGTTTGTAGTTCTGTTAATGTTGGATCAACAAAGACAGGATTAAACATGGATGCAGTGAAATTGATTGGTGAAACAGTCAAAGCGACAGCAGAAATTACTAAAGAGAATGATTCCATAGGTTGTGCAAAATTTGTGGTTTTCTGTAATGCACCTGATGATAACCCATTTATGGCTGGAGCATTTCATGGTGTAAGTGAAGCTGATTGTATTATTAATGTTGGTGTAAGTGGTCCAGGAGTTGTGAAAAACGCAATAGAAAAATGTAAAGGTGAAGATTTTGGCAAATTATGCGAAACAATCAAAAAAACTGCTTTTAAAATTACTCGTGTGGGTCAACTTGTTGCTCAAGAAGCTTCAAAAATGTTAAATATCCCATTTGGAATTATTGACTTATCTCTTGCACCTACACCAGCTGTTGGTGATAGTATTGCTGATTGCTTAGAAGGTATGGGATTAAAGAGTGTAGGGGCACCTGGAACTACTGCAGCATTAGCAATACTTAATGATCAAGTAAAAAAAGGAGGCGTAATGGCATCATCTTATGTTGGGGGACTAAGTGGTGCATTTATTCCTGTAAGTGAAGACCAGGGTATGATTAATGCTGTTAATGCGGGAGCATTGTGCATTGAAAAGCTTGAAGCCATGACTTGCGTATGTTCTGTAGGACTTGATATGATTGCAATTCCGGGAGATACAAAGGCTGAGACAATTTCAGGAATTATTGCGGATGAAGCTGCAATCGGTATGGTAAACCAGAAGACAACAGCTGTAAGAGTTATTCCTGTTGTCGGAAAGGGTGTCGGAGAGACTGTAGAATTCGGCGGACTTCTCGGATATGCACCTATTATGCCGGTCAACCAGTTTGACTGTTCTGCATTTGTAAACAGAAAAGGAAGAATTCCTGCACCAATCCACAGTTTTAAGAATTAATTAAAATGGAAGAGTATGTTAATATAAATCACACATTTGAACCGGTATATGATAAAAATACAAGAATATTGATTCTTGGTACATTTCCGTCTGTTAAATCAAGAGAATATGGATTTTATTATGGGCACCCGCAAAACCGTTTTTGGCGGGTGCTTTCTGGAATTACAGATTCGCAGCTGCCTGTTTCAATACAGGAAAAGAAAGAATTTTTATTATCGCATCATATAGGAATCTGGGATGTAATAAAAAGCTGTACAATAAAAGGTTCTGACGACAGCAGCATAAAAAATGTTACAGTTAATGATTTTACAAAAATATTAAACAAATCAGACATACGGGCAATATTTGCGAACGGAAATAAGGCATATGACCTGTATGAAAAATATGTCTTTGAAACTGTTGGGATTAAAGCTGTGAAACTGCCGTCAACAAGCCCGGCAAACGCAAGGTGGAATCTTGAAAAACTTGAAACAGCATATAGTGTGATGTTGAAATATATAGCGGATTAATATATATAACAAGGAGTTTATGCTATGAACTCCTTGTTGTTTTATGCTTGTTATTTTATATATAAAGGCTGTCTGAATTCGTCTTTATTTATTATGCCGGATTTTGTGTATACAATCTGGTTGTATAAAGATGCGGCATGAATTTCGTCGGTTAAAAGATTTTTGTAATCGGCAGCTTTTGTGATTATCGGAACAGGACATGTCTTTTTGATTTGACTTAGATATTCACGGCCTTTTTTGTCAAAACCAAGAATTCTTATATATGGAAGAGACTTATATTGCGATATATTTTCTTTTTTTATATCAAGAATAATATGCATAAGGCACCGGCTCAGCCTCGAATAAGTAAAGCCGCGTGTTTTTATTTTTTCAATAAATCCATTAAATGAGTCGCAGCCTGTAAATGATGAATATATACGGCATGCAAGGTCTTTGTTAATGTCATGGTATGCACATAATGTTTCAATGCATGCATTTTTATTATATTTGGCAATATAAAAAATGTTTGAAATTTTGTAATTCAGCATAGAAGAAAAATCATCAGCATATATAAGTGTATTGTTCTGACTTTCGGATGATAATATATTGTACATCGCTTCGGGCATGACATTTTGAAGCTCTTTTATATTTTTGCAGTGGCTGTCATTGTTTTTGTGTATGCCGCTGTCATGCAAAATTTTTCTTATTGCAGATGCACTGGCTATATTTTCATGAATTTCGCTGTCGTGGTAACCGCTTATTTTTCTTGTGAGTGCGACAGGAATGACAGCACTTTCTGATTTTATTATTTCTTTTATATATTCGATTGCTAAAATATTATTTGGTGATGAAATTAATCTGCTTATATTATCTGATTTAAAAAATCCTGATAACGCTTTAGCTCTGGCAGTTGGAAATGAATCTCCGCATGTGAGGGCTTTTTTTAGATGCTTTTTGTATTCATCGGGCTCGTTGACAAGTGTTATTGCTATTTTTTTCAGCATTTGGATATCAGCATTTTCACATCCGAAAGAAATGAAAGATGCATTTAATGCATTAAGTGTCGCTACGGCACCTGCTGCGAAAATTTCTGCACTTGAAACAGCATAAAATAAAGGCAGTTCAACTACAAGATTTACGCCGGAATCAACGGCAGCACGGCATCGTTTGTATTTGTCAGTTATGGCAGGAATTCCACGCTGCACAAAATTACCGCTCATAACAGCGATTGCAATATCTGCATTTGTAATTTCGAGCGATTTTTGAAGGTGATATAAGTGCCCATTATGGAATGGGTTATATTCGGTTACAAGACCGGCTGCTTTTATATTCTGCATTTTTAACTCCGTTTTACGCACAATAAAGTGTTTTATATATAAATATTTTAACATACTTAACTTTGTGCGGCAAATAAAACAATATAATAACTTGTACTTGCCAAAAATTTGGTATATAATTTAGAAAAAGTATTGTAAGTGATACTTATTGATATTTACATAATACAAGGAGGAGTCAGTAATCATGGCATTTATTGACACAATTAAAGAAAAAGCTAAGGCAGACAAGAAGACTATTGTATTGCCAGAATCTATGGATAAGAGAACATATGAGGCTGCTGAGAAGATTTTAAAGGAAGGTATCGCTAATCTTATTATTATCGGTACACCTGAAGAAATCGCTGAGAACGGCAAGGGTTATGATATTTCAGGTGCAACAGTTGTTGATCCTTTTAACGACCCTAACAAGCAGAAGTATATTGATAAGTTTGTAGAATTAAGAGCTAAGAAGGGTGTTACACCTGAGCAGGCTAAAGAGATGATGGAGAAGGATTATATGTACTACGCATGTCTTATGTGCAAGTGCGGTGATGCTGATGGTGCTGTTTCTGGTGCATGCCATTCAACAGGTAACACAATCAGACCAGCTTTACAGCTTCTTAAATGTAAGCCGGGCGTAAGCAGCACATCAGGCTTCTTCCTTATGGAAGTTCCTGATTGTGAACTTGGTGAGAATGGTCTTTTCGTATTTGCAGACTGTGCTGTTAATATTGACCCTGATTCTGAACATCTTGCTGAGATTGCAGCTTTATCAGCTCAGTCATTCGAGATGTTTGTTGGAAAGCCTGCTAAGGTTGCTATGCTTTCATTCTCATCATATGGCAGTGCAAAGCATGAGAGAGTAGATCTTGTTTCAGAGGCTACAAAGATTGCTAAAGAGAAATATCCAGAACTCGCTGTTGACGGAGAACTTCAGTTAGATGCTGCATTAGTTCCAGAAGTAGCTGCATTAAAGGCTCCAGGTTCACCAGTTGCCGGCAAAGCTAATACATTAGTATTCCCTTCACTTGAAGCAGGAAATATTGGATACAAGCTTGTTCAGAGACTTGCAAAGGCTGAGGCTTATGGTCCTGTTCTTCAGGGTCTTTCAATGCCTGTTAATGACCTTTCAAGAGGATGTTTCGCTGATGATATCGTTGGTACAGTAGCTTTAACAGCAGTACAGGCTCAGATGTCAAAGTAATTTACAAAGACATTATTTAAAAAGCAATTAGTAAAAGTATTATTTAAGGAGAATTTTTTAAATATGAACATTTTAGTATTAAACTGTGGAAGCTCATCACTTAAATACCAGTTGATTAACATGGATGATGAGAGCGTAATTGCAAAAGGTCTTGTAGAAAGAATCGGTATTGAAGGTTCTATTCTTACACATAAGCCAACAGGCAAAGACAAATATGTTGTTGAGACACCTATGAAGGATCACAACATTGCTGTAAAACTTGTACTTGACGCTCTTATGGATGCAGAACATGGCGTTATTAAGTCAACAGACGAAATCGCTGCTGTAGGTCACAGAGTTCTTCATGCAGGCGAGAAATATATCGAGTCATGTATCGTTACAGAAGATGTTAAGAAAGTTGTAAGAGAGTGTTTCGATTTGGGACCTCTTCACAATCCGGCTAACTTAATTGGTATTGAGGCTGTTGAGGCTGCTATGCCAGGTAAGCCAAATGTGGCTGTATGGGATACAGCATTCGGTGGAACAATGGAGCCAAAGGCATATCTTTATGCTATTCCTCGTGAATATTATGAGAAATATGGCGTAAGAAGATATGGTTTCCACGGAACAAGCCACAGCTTTGTATCTAAAGAAACTATCAAGTTTGCTAATCTTAATCCAGAGACAGCAAAAGTTATTGTTTGCCACCTCGGTAACGGTGCTTCAATTTCAGCATCAATCGGCGGCAAGTGTGTAGATACATCTATGGGTCTTACTCCGCTTGAAGGACTTATCATGGGTACACGTTCAGGTGATCTTGACCCTGCAATTATTGAATATCTTTGCAACCATGAGAATTTAACTGTAAGCGAGATGCTTAATATTCTTAATAAAAAGTCTGGTGTTCTTGGCATGTCAGGCGGTATTTCATCTGACTTCAGAGACCTTAATGCTGCAGCTAACGAAGGCAATGAGATTGCTAAGGTTACACTTGAGGCATATGCTTACAGAGTTGCTAAGTACATCGGTTCTTACACAGCAGCAATGAATGGTGTAGATGCAATCACATTTACAGCAGGTGTAGGTGAGAACGCAGCATGGTTAAGACCAATGGTTTGCAAGTATCTTGGATTCCTCGGAGTTAAACTTGATGAAGCCGCTTCTGAGAAGGCTTGTGGTGTTGAAGGTATTATTTCAACAGCTGATTCAAAGGTTAAACTTTGTATAATTCCTACTAATGAGGAACTTGCTATTGCAAGAGAGACATTAGCATTAGTTAAATAATTTTGTCTGACAAATTTTTTATAAATTTTGTTTAATAAATTAAATATTTTGTTGACAAATATTGTGGCGGTGCGTATAATAGACAAAGTGTGGTAAACGTAATTGCGTTATGCTTTGACTTTTACGCACCGTATATAGTGTGAATTGGAGACAATTATGCTAATTGATTTAAGAAAGCTTCTATCCGGTACAGAGGATGAACTTACAGTCAGTGCTTGTCTTGATATGGACAAGTTCGATGACGGTTTGAACAGTTATGAGATTGTAAGTAAAGAGCCGTTTGAATTAAAGATTGTGAAGGTCGGCAAGTCCAAGCTTCATATTATCTGCAGTGGTTCGGTTGATATGAATATTCCCTGCGACAGATGCCTTAAACCTGTATTGACAAGCGTCAGTTTTGATATTGATGATACTGTTGAGATGGAAGAGAATGCATCTGAGGATGAAGAGCCAGAAGAAAAAGACTATATTGATGGATACAGCCTCGACGTTGACAGACTTGTTTTCGGCGAATTATTGTTATCCATGCCAGGGAAAGTCTTATGTAAAGATGACTGCAAGGGATTATGTCCTGTTTGCGGAACAGATTTGAATGTCACTGAATGTGATTGTGAAAAGGAATCCCTGGATCCCAGAATGTCTGTTTTCAAAGATATTTTAAACAATTTTAAGGAGGTGTAACCTATGTCAATTTGTCCTAAGAATAAATCTTCAAAGGCTAGAAGAGATAAGAGAAGAGCTAACTGGAAAATGAGTGCTCCTAATCTTGTAAAGTGCAGCAAGTGTGGTGCTTTAATGATGCCTCACAGAGTTTGCAAGTCTTGTGGATCATACAACAAGAAAGAAATTATCACTGTTGATTAATTTTTTTTCTTACGTTTATAAATGCCGGGTTGTGTCTGTATGGATATGACCCGGTTTTTTGTTATAAACAGAGTGATATATTAAAAAATGAAAATTATAAGTTTATTATAACGGATAATTCCAAAATTACAGAATGGTTGACTGTGATAAAATATATTACATATGTGCAAGTGCGTCAGCTTGATTTTAAAACAAATTTATAGTATATTAAAAGACGATTGATATTTTTATATTTTAAGAATGGAGATAAATAATGTCAGATATATGCAGAGTAGCACTTGATGCGATGGGTGGGGATAATGCACCCGGTGAAGTCGTAAAGGGTGCAGTTGAAGCAACTAAAAAAGAAAATGATATTCACGTGGTTCTTGTCGGTAAAGAAGCAGCAATACAGGCAGAACTGGATAAATATGATTATAGCAAAGAACAGATTGAAGTTGTTGACGCGGCTGATGTCATAGAGACAGGTGAACCGCCTGTTATGGCTGTAAGACGCAAGAAAGAATCTTCACTTGTAAAAGCAATGTATCTTGTAAAAGAAGGAAAGGCAGATGCATTTGTCTCAGCAGGAAGTTCTGGTGCAATACTTGTAGGTGGTCAGACAATTGTAGGCAGAATCAAGGGCGTTGAACGTCCTCCGATGGCACCGCTTATTCCTACAGCAACAGGAGTGTCACTTCTTGTTGACAGTGGCGGTAATGTCGACGCAAGACCTAGCTTCCTTGTTCAGTGGGCTAAGATGGGTTCTATTTATATGGAGAACATTCTGGGAATAAAGAATCCGAGAGTTGCTATTGTAAATATCGGTCTTGAAGAAGAAAAGGGCAATGCACTTGTAAAGGAAACCTATCCTTTATTAAAGGAATGTAAAGATATTAATTTTATAGGAAGTATAGAAGCAAGAAATATTCCTAAGGGAGATGCAGATGTTATGATGCATTTGTTGGAAATGTAATATTAAAGCTTTACGAGGGAACAGCTTCTACACTGATAAAGAAGATTAAAGGTGCGATGATGTCAAGCTTTAAGACTAAGATAGGTGCACTTTTAATAAAGAAATCGCTTAAAGAGGAGTTAAAGACTCTTGATGCGACAGAGTACGGCGGAGCACCACTGATAGGTCTTAACGGCCTTGTGGTTAAGGTTCATGGCAATGCCACATCAAAAGAGATTGGCAATGCACTTATACAGTGTGTTAAATTTAAAAAACAAAAAATCAATGAAAAGATTACAGCTTCACTTAACGTTGAAGAGTAATATAGGAGGTTTATCATGGAATTTGAGAAGATTCAGAAAATTATTGCGGATGTATTAAACATCGAACCTGAGAAGATTACAATGGAGTCAGCATTTGTTGATGACCTTAATGCAGATTCACTTGATGTATTGCAGATAGTAATGGGAATTGAAGATGAGTTTGACATTAAGATTCCTGATGAAGCAACAGAGAAGATTGTTACTGTTGCAGATGCAGTAAACGAGATTAAGTCAGCAGTTAAATAATGTGAACGGGCTGTCTTATATGACAGCCCGATTTTTTTAGCCACAAAGGCAGAATGGAGATTAATGTGAAAAACAACTCTGATTTAAAAGAATTCCAGAACAGAATTGGTTATCATTTTAATGATGAAAAGTATTTGAAAACAGCACTTACACACAGTTCATTTGCTAATGAAGTCAAGATGAGAAAAGTAAACGATAACGAGAGACTTGAATTTCTTGGAGATGCGGTTCTTGAGCTTACCTCAAGCGATTACATATATAAAAACCATTCCGAAATGAATGAAGGCTCTATGACAAGACTCAGAGCAAGTATAGTATGTGAGCCTACACTTGCACTCTGTGCGAGGGCATTCGGATTAGATGAGTTTATAATGCTTGGAAAAGGTGAGGAACTTACCGGAGGACGCAAGCGTGATTCAATAGTTTCAGATGCATGTGAGGCTGTAATTGGTGCGATTTATCTTGACGGTGGTTTTGCTAGTGCAAAAGAATTTATCACGAAGTTCATATTAAATGATCTTGATAATAAAAAACTCTTTTATGATAGCAAAACTATCTTACAGGAGGTAGTTCAGGCTAACGGAATTGAAGTAAAGTATGAAATGATAGGCGAAAAAGGACCTGAACATGATAAAATATTTGAAGTGTGTGCAAGTGCAGGAGATTTATTTAATGTAAAAGCAGAGGGACACACAAAAAAGGCCGCACAGCAGAAAGCGGCATATAATGCACTTATTCTGCTTAAAGAGCAGGGTGTTGATATTAACCCGAAGGGAAAAAGATAGATGTATTTAAAAAGTATAGAAGTCCAGGGCTTTAAGTCATTTGCCAACAAAATAGTTTTTGACTTCCACAATGGTATTACAGGCATTGTTGGACCGAATGGTTCAGGAAAGAGTAATGTTGCTGATGCTGTAAGATGGGTTCTCGGTGAACAGAGTGCGAAGCAGCTTCGAGGTGCAAAGATGGAAGATGTCATATTTGCCGGAACAGAAGCGAGAAAGCCTGTAGGGTATGCTTATGTTTCAATAACACTAGATAATTCAGATCATGCACTTGCTGTCGATTATGATGAAGTAACAGTTACACGTAAAGTATTCCGTTCCGGTGAGAGTGAATACCAGATGAACGGACATGCGTGCCGTCTGAAAGATATTACAGAGCTTTTCTATGATACAGGTATCGGTAAAGAAGGATATTCTATTATCGGTCAGGGTCAGATTGATAAAATATTAAGTGGTAAGCCTGAGGAGAGAAGAGAACTCTTTGATGAGGCTGCAGGAATTGTAAAGTTTAAGAGAAGAAAAGCTGCAGCGATAAAAAAACTCGAACACGAACGGGATAATCTTGTTCGTGTGAACGACATTTTGTCAGAACTTGAAAAGCAGGTAGGTCCATTAGAGAAGCAGTCAGAAAAAGCGAGGGAATACCTCAGGTTAAAAGAAGATTTAAAGACAAGAGATGTCAATGCATTTCTTCTGGAAAGCGATAAAATCCGCGAAGATTTGACAGCGGTCAATGAAAAGATAAGTATTGCTGAAAATGAACTTTTGCAGGCAAATGCTGAGTATGAGAGCACAAGAGCAGAATATGATTCAATTGAATCAAAGCTTTCAGAAGTTAATGGCAGGATAGAATCAATAAATACAGAACTTTCAGATACAGAAGTTGAAAAACAGCGTCTTGAAGGTCAGATAAATGTATTTGCTGAACAGATAAAAACGATTGAAGCCGGAAACAGACATTTTTCAGAGCGAATTGCTGATATAGACAAAGATATAGAGCAAAAAAACAAGTCACTTGAAGATGTAATAAATCAGAAAGATGCTTTGAAAGATAGTTTGGTTGAGTTTGAAGAAAAACAGGCTGAAAATGACAGAAAGCATGAAGAAATAACTGCACAGATAGAAGATATTTCATCTAAGATTGATGCAAACCAGAATAAAATCTATGATATTTTAAATGAAAAATCTAATATAAATGCCGATAACCAGCGTTTCAAGACAATGCTCGAACAGCTTAATATTAAAAAAGCAGAGTTAAGCAGCAGGATAATCCAGGGCAAAAGTCAGGAAAATGCACAGGATTCAGTGATTTCTTCTTTGGAGAATAAGCTTAAAGAAACAGAAAATACTATTGCTGAATATACATTATCAATAGAACATAAAAATGCTGCTGTTGCTGATAATAAGCAGAAAATTGCTGATTTAAACAGTGCGGCAGACAAACTTTCACAGCAGTATCACCGTGAAAAATCAAGACTTGAGTCGTTAATCGCAATCACAGAAAAATACGACGGTTATGGTAACAGCATAAGAAAGATTATGGAACTGAAATCAGAAAATGAGGGAATAATCGGTGTTATTGCGGATATAATCAAAGTCGAAAAGAAATATGAGACTGCGATTGAGACAGCTCTTGGTGGAACAATCCAGAATATTGTAACTGATAATGAAAATACAGCAAAAAATCTTATTGCATATCTTAAAGAAAATAAATTTGGACGGGCAACATTTCTTCCTTTATCGTCAATATCGGGAAAAAATACAATAGAAAAAGAGCCGTGCATGAATGAAAAAGGTGTTATAGGTGTTGCGAGCAGCCTTGTAAGAATTTCGTTTGAGTATGAAAATCTGGCAAAGTACCTTCTTGGAAGAATTCTTGTTGTTGATAATATTGATAATGCACTTGCTATTGCAAGAAAATATAAACATTCTTTAAGAATCGTTACGCTTGAAGGCGAACAGTTAAATCCGGGTGGTTCAATGACCGGTGGTGCATTTAAGAATGCGGGAAATCTTCTCGGACGACGCCGTGAGATTGAAGAGTTAAAAGTTAATACTACAAATGTCAATAAGCAGTTTAATGATACAAAAAATGAGATAGCTGAGTTAAGAAAGCTTGTTGCATCAATAAGAGAAGAACTTGATGTGCTTAATAAGCAGATGCGAGAAGCACAGCTTAATAAAAATACAGTCCAGTTAAATCTCAAACAGGCACTTTCAAAGAAATCAGAGATTATTGATTCATACAAAGATTCGCAGATTCAGGTTGCTGAGATAGGAAAAGAGATAGAATCTGTATTACAGCAGCAAAGTCTTGTGAGTGGTAATCTTGAGAACTTAAACAGTTCTACAGAAAGTTCACAGAAAGAGATTGATGAGCTTACATCACTTCTTGAGAGCAAAAAACAGGAAGAGGCAAAACATCTTACTGATTCAGAGCATGTTAAGATAGAATATTCTTCGCTTTTGCAAAAAGAAAGCTTTATAGATGAAAATAAGTCACGTCTTGAGAGTGAAATAAGCCGTCTTAATCAGGAAAAAGAAGAAATAAAGCAGAAACAGGAACTTACAGCTGGAGATGTCAAGTCAAAGCAGGCAGAGATAGAAGATGTTAATATTTTAATTAAAAATGCAGCAAAAAAGATTTCAGAATGCAGTCTTGAAATTACCAAGCTTAAAACACAGCGTGACGCAATGAATTCAAGCCATAAAGTGTTCTTTGAAAAACGTGAAAAGCTTAACGAACATATAACTGATCTTGACAAGGAAGTTTACCGTCTTAATTCTGGTAAAGAAAAACTTGAGGAGAGCAGTGATTCAATTACAGATTATATGTGGAGTGAGTACGAGCTTACTTATAGTTATGCATTGGAACTTAAAAATCCTGAATTTGACAATCTTTCATCATTAAAGAAAGAAATACATTCTCTTAAAACTGCCATTAAAAATCTGGGTGATGTAAATGTTAATGCGATTGAGGAATACAAAGAAGTAAATGAGCGATATATTTTCTTAAAGGGTCAGCATGATGACCTCATTGAAGCGGAAAGTTCGCTTACACAGGTGATTGAAGAGCTTGACAATGGCATGCGTGTCCAGTTCGCACAGAAGTTTGAGGAAATTAAAAAAGAATTCGATAAAGTATTTAAAGAACTTTTCGGAGGCGGACGTGGAACGATTGAACTTGTTGAAGGTGATGATATTCTTGAAGCAGGAATTGTTATTATTTCACAGCCGCCTGGAAAGAAACTGCAGAATATGATGCAGCTTTCAGGTGGAGAGAAGGCGCTGACTGCAATTGCATTACTATTTGCAATCCAGAATCTGAAGCCATCTCCGTTCTGTCTCCTTGATGAGATTGAAGCGGCACTGGATGACAACAATGTAGATCGTTATGCGAAATATTTACATAAGCTGACAAAATATACACAGTTCATTGTCATTACCCACAGACGTGGTACAATGGAAGAAGCAGATATGCTCTACGGCGTGACCATGCAGGAGCAGGGCGTCTCCAAAATGCTGATGCTCAATCTGGCTGAGGCGGAAAAACGGCTCAAAAATACCATTAAGTAATGGAAAATGGAGAATTGCGGCAATGGATATGCGAAGCGAAAAATATCCGTACCGGCTGGATGTGGAAAGACGATTGCCGAACGGCTCTCTTACGACAGACGGCTATGCGGCACGGCATCCGGTCGAGTTTCGGCACTGGGGACATGCGCGCGGCTATGTTCTCTGGGGTGAGCGGATTGACCGCACAGACTGGGAGAACTGGCGTATCAACTACTACGGTAAATAATTACTGATTCCTGATTGGCAAGATAAATATAAGGAGATAAGCATGGGATTTTTTGATAAAATTAAGCAGGGCTTAAAGAAAACATCGGATGCGGTGAACCACTCGCTGGACAGCGTGTTCGCGGCATTTGTCAAGGTGGATGATGATCTGCTCGAGGAACTGGAAGAAGCACTCATCCTGTCGGACGTCGGTGCATCCACGGCGGCGAAGATCGTTGCTGAGGTCGAAAAGCGCGCCAAGCTGCGCAAGACCACCACGGCGGACGAGTTGCGCGACCTGCTCCGCGAGGTGCTGACCGACAACATGCTCGATAACCAGCCGCTGAATACGGACGGCAAGCCGGCGGTCATTCTGGTAATCGGCGTCAACGGTGTCGGCAAGACGACCTCGATCGGCAAGCTGGCGGCCCGCTATGTCAATGAGGGTAAAAAGGTTATGCTGTCGGCGGCGGATACCTTCCGCGCAGCGGCAGCTGACCAGCTCGAAATCTGGGCTAAACGTGCCGGTGCGGACATCGTTCGCCACGGCGAGGGCGCAGACCCGGCGGCTGTTATATACGACACAATTCAGGCGGGCAAGGCAAGAAACGCCGACATAATTATCTGCGACACCGCCGGCAGACTCCACAACAAGAAGAACCTAATGGAGGAGCTGGCGAAGATATACCGCGTCATCGACCGTGAGCTGCCCTACAGCGACCGCGAGAGCCTGCTCGTGCTTGACGCGACTACAGGACAGAACGCAGTCAATCAGGCAAAAGAATTCAAGAATGTTGCAGAGATCACCGGCATCATTTTAACGAAGCTTGACGGCACCGCAAAGGGCGGCGTTGTATTAAACATCAAAAATGAGCTCGGCGTACCCGTCAAGTTCATCGGCGTCGGCGAAAAGGTGGACGACCTGCGCCCGTTCAACGCCCGCGCATTCGCCGAGGGTCTGTTTGACGCAGAGCCGATTGAAGACGAGGAAGAGGGAAAAGAGGACGAATAATGGATTTTCTCATAGCTACACATAACATGAAAAAACGCGCCGAGCTTGAGCGCATATTGAAACCCATCGGCGTGCGCGTTCTGCTCGCGGAAGAGGCGGGAGTCGAGCTTACCGATGTTGAGGAGACGGGCGTCACCTTTGAAGAGAACGCATTCTTAAAAGCCGACAGCGGCTGCAAAGAGAGCGGTATGCCCTGCATCGCCGACGACTCAGGACTTGTCGTTGACGCGCTCGACGGCGCACCGGGAGTGTATTCCGCAAGATACGCGGGCGAGCACGGAAACGACGAGAAGAACAACGAGCTTCTGCTCAAGAATCTGTCCGATATTCCTATGGACAAGCGCACCGCGCGGTTCGTTTCGACCGTCTGCTGCTGTTTCCCGGACGGCAGGCACATGACCGTGCGCGGCGAGTGCGAGGGCAAGATTGCCTTTGAACCCGCAGGCGAGGGCGGCTTCGGCTACGATCCGCTGTTTTTGCCCGACGAGTTTCCCGGCAAAACGATGGCGCAGCTAACCGCAGAAGAAAAAGACAGCATCAGCCACAGAGGCAAGGCGTTAAGACTCCTTGCAAAAAAACTGGAGGAAATTATATGACAAGCAAAGAGAGAGCCGCGCTTCGCGCGCAGGCAAATTCGCTCGAGCCGCTTTTTCAGGTCGGCAAGGGCGGCGTCAATGACGCACTGATAGCCCAGACGCTCGACGTATTCCGCTCCCGCGAACTGCTCAAGCTCAAGGTACTGCTCGAGACAGCACCCAAGCCCCCGCGCGAGATCGCCGAGGAGATAGCGGCAAAGACGCAGTCCGAGGTCGTTCAGGTCGTTGGCGGCAGCCTGATATTCTTCAAGGAGAATCCGGAGCTGCACGAGCCGAAAGATAAAAAGAAAAAGATAACCGGTACGAAGAATCCGAACCGCCCGTCTGTGCGCAAAAAGATACACGAAAAGAAGCTCGCCGAGGAGAGAAAGACCGCGGCGCGCCGAAAGGCGGAGCGCAATTTCAGACGCAGCCGCGATATATAACAGCAAATTTTAAGTCAACCGGTTCAAAAGCAGGCGC
>ERZ839767.2436-NODE-2436-length-24195-cov-6.243786_pt1 | contig 24195 bp, 15 predicted proteins | sample MGYA00519879_ERZ839767 | MGnify/ENA primary metagenome ERZ839767 (study PRJEB31850, sample SAMEA3708852) | human gut metagenome | biome: human gut; feature: human-associated habitat; material: faeces | place: China | collected 2014 ... | reverse complement strand
ACGAAGTGTTGTAGCAGAAAGATTCTCGATCGCCATGATCGGATTCTCAACGCCATATGCGTAAAGCTTCGGATCTGTGATCTGGAAAAATACAACCGTATCGATCTGCATGGTTACATTATCTTTGGTAATTACCGGCTGCGGTGGAAAATCCACAACCTGTTCTTTCAGGTTTACTCTTCTTGCAACACGCTCAATGAACGGAACCTTGAAATGAATACCTGTGCTCCAGGTAGCTTTGTAAGCGCCAAGACGTTCCAGTACCACAGCATAAGCCTGCGGCACAATGCGAATGCAGGATGCAAGTACCCACAATACAAGAACGATGACTACAAGCAAAACAATAACTCCACCCATAATTTTAGCCCTCCTTATTATCTTCTTTTACGATCAGCTTCACTCCGCGGATCTCTTTGATCTCAACTACTGCACCGGCCGGTATTTCAACCGATTCGTCGGCTGAACGTGCCGTCCATTCGATATCATTGATCCGCACCTGCCCGGTCTGAGCCAGGTTGTTGATTGGCTGTATCACTACGGCCCTTTTTCCCAGAAGGCTCTCTGCATTGGTCTTCTCCACGCCCTTGTTCATGTAGCGAACCGCCAGAGGTCTGGTAAAGATCAGAAGCACCACGGAAACTCCGAAAAATAAAAGGAGCTGTACAACAATTCCCCCGCCAAGCCACGAGGCAATGCACGCCACAAGCGCACCGCCTGCAAACCAGACAGTGGTAAGTCCTACCGTGATCGCTTCAATTACCAGTAAAATTGCCAGTATTCCAAGCCAGGCCAAAGGTGTCATAAAACCCCTCCTCTCTTATTCTCTTCTCTGTCTTGCAGCTTCATACATCAAAATCCCCGATGCCATAGCAGCATTCAGCGATTCTACTTTTCCGCACATCGGGATGCGTATCAGGCAGTCTGCTGCGTCCGCAGCCTGGTCTGTAAGACCTTTTCCCTCGTTTCCGATAAAAAATGCGGTACCACCTTTATAGGATTCATGATCGTAGGAATTCTCACCTTTCAGATGAGCTGCAAAACTGCGGATTCCTTTTTTTTTCAGCTTCTTTTCTAATGATACCACATCTTCCACATATAGAAAAGGCATTCTGTAAATGGAGCCCATGGTAGAACGGATCACCTTGGGATTTGTGATATCCACGCAGGTTTTTGTGAGGAAAACTCCGCTTACGCCGGCGCCCTCACCGGTCCTGAGAATGGTTCCCGCATTTCCCGGATCCTGAAGATCTTCAAGGACCATGACCAGAGGATTTTTTCCCGCCAGTACCTCTTCCTCGCTCCAGGAAGGCAACTTCAGAACTGTCAGGATCCCCTGGGGAGTCTTGGTATCACACATCTGACGGAATACGGAATCTTTCACGATCTCATAAGGATATTTCTCTACCTGAGCCATCAGTTCCCCATCCTGGGAAAAAGTCTCAGAGACAAACACCTGAAAAACCCAGTTTTCCGGTGCTTCCAGGAACATCTTCCGGCCTTCTGCCACAAAAAGTCCCTGTTCTCTTCTGGCTTTTGCCTTCTGGTTCAGCTGCATGACATTTTTTATTTTTGCATTTGATACACTGGTTATCATACTTTTATTTCTCTCCTTCCGGCAATCCGTATTCGGTTAACGTAATTCCTCACGACTTGCATTCAGATCTTTGTTTTTTCCGATGGCGATTATGGAACAGTTGTCCGGAAGCGGTTCGGAAGGATCCAGATCTACCGTGACATTTTCACCTTGCTTGATGCCAATGATATTAATGTGAAAACGCTCCCGTATATTCAGATCTACCAGATTTTTTCCAATCCAGGATACCGGCATGGAAAACTCCGCCATACTGAACTCCGCCGAAAGCTCAAACACATCCAGATACCCGCCGGACATAAGATTTCTGGCAACTCTCAGTCCCATGGACTGTTCCGGATAAATGATCTTATCTGCACCAATTTTGTCAAGTATACGTCCATGAAGAGAATTCATACTTTTTGCAACTACAAAGGGCACTCCCAGATCTTTGGCCTGCATGGTTGCGGAAATGCTGGCTTCCAGATTTTCGGCAACTGCGATAATGGCCACATCCACATTCTGAACTCCCAGAGCCTTCAGGATTCCCGGTTCACGGACATCTGCTTTTACCGCATAGGTTACTTTTTCGGAAATCTCTTCGATATTTTCTTCTTTGTCATCAATGGCAAGGACATCACAGTCGGACTCTGCCAGCGTCACCGCCAGAGTCATTCCAAACTGTCCAAGCCCGATCACGGCAAAAGATTTATTTTTCATTCTATTCTCCTGTTTAACCGATCATGATATCTTCTTCCCCGAGATGAGTCGTGCTTCCCGGCCTGTTACGCACACGCACCACAACTGCAGTTCCCAGTGTCAGTGGTCCGATACGTCCCAGATACATGGTAAGGATCACAATCCACTTGCCTGCCACATTCAGCTGAGGTGTCAGTCCTCTGGAAAGTCCTACTGTAGCCCCCGCAGAAGTGATCTCATATAAAACATCTGCCAGATCCACTCCCGGCATTACTGCGGACAAAAGCACCGTCATGGTAAAAAGGATCAGCACACTGGTTCCTGCAACAACCATGGCAGAACGGAGATAGCTCTCACGGATCCTGCGGCCGTATACCTCTACATCCTTTTTTCCCTGAAGATATGCTGCAATAGAAAGGATCAGAACCGCAATGGTAGTAGTCTTCACACCACCGGCAGTGCCCATGGGTGATCCTCCGATAAACATCCACAGCAGGGAAATGATCACGGTAGGTGTGGACAAAAGCGACTGATCCATGGTATAAAATCCCGCCGTACGTGTTGTCACTGACTGGAAAAAGGATGCCATGAGCTTTGTTCCCAGTGGTGCCCCCTTCAGCGTGGAAGGGTTTCCGGATTCAAAAATAAATACCAGAAATGCTCCTGAAAATACCAGGATCCCGGTCATCGTAAGGACCAGCTTGCTCTGAAGCCGCAGTACACGAAAAACTCTGGATGGGGAGAGCTCTTTTCTCAGAACCTTGCGGAATTTATCCCACAGATCCCACCAGACGATAAATCCAAGACCTGACACAATGATCAGGCCAATCGTAGTGATATTGACCAGCGGATTGCTCACATATACCGAAAGGCTTGTTTCCCCGAAAAGATCGATCCCTGCGTTGCAGAATGCAGATACCGCCAGAAATATGGCATGCACCAGACCTTTTTTTATTCCAAATTCCGGTACAAAGCAAAACGCATACAGGACCGCACCGATTCCTTCTGCAAGAAACACGCATTTCACCACACTGCGGACTACAGCCACGACTCCACCCATTTCATCCAGGTTATAGGATTCCTTGATGATCCGCCGGTTTTTCAGGGAAATTTTCCGCCGGAGGCTGATGAATATCATATTCGCCAGTGCGATCAGTCCGATCCCGCCGATCTGTATCAGGCACAGGATAACCGCTTTTCCAATGGGGCTCCACTGGACTGCCATAACAACTGTGGAAAGTCCCGTCACACATACGCTGGTTGCCGCTGTAAAAACAGCATCCGGGAAGGTAACAGCCTGCCCGGGTGCACTGCAGAACGGCAGCCACAAAATAAGTCCACCTACAAAAATCACCCCCGCAAAGCCGAGGGCAATTATTTGTGACGTATTCAGTTTATGCAATCCGTCTGAAACTTTTTTCAAGTTCATATTTTTTATTTACTGTAGTTGTGAGAAAGAGAATTGCAAACCTCCCACATGTAGGAATCTACATTCTTCTGCATTGCAAGAGCCTCATTGATGTCAAAATCAACGAACTCACCGTGGCGATATCCAACAACACGGCTGCGTTTACCGGCAACAAGAAGGTCTACTGCAAGAGCACCCATCATGGACGCATATACACGGTCCTTACATGTAGGGCTTCCACCACGCTGCATGTGACCAAGGATAGTTGCACGTGTCTCGATGCCTGTTGCAGCCTCGATACGTTTTGCCATAGCCTCTGAATGGCCGATACCCTCAGCATTTACGATGATATGGTGTTTCTTGCCTTTCTTACGGCTCTCTACGATATTGTCAATAAGCTTCTGCTCGTCGTAATCATATTTCTCCGGGATCAGGATATCCTCAGCACCGTTTGCGATACCGCACCATACTGCAAGGTATCCGGCGTTACGTCCCATAACCTCGATGATACTGCATCTCTCATGGGATGTGGATGTATCACGTACCTTATCGATGGCTTCCATCGCTGTGTTTACAGCTGTATCGAAACCGATGGTGTACTCGGTACATGCGATATCAAGGTCAATGGTTCCCGGCAGGCCAATGGTATTGATTCCAAGGTTCGCAAGCTTCTGAGCACCTGCGAAGGATCCGTCTCCACCGATAACAACAAGGCCGTCGATTCCATGCTTTCTGCAGATCTCTGCAGCCTGCTGCTGTCCTTCCTCTGTTCTCATCTCTGCACATCTGGCAGTATAAAGAATTGTTCCGCCTCGCTCAATCGTATCGGAAACATCTCTTGCTGTCATGTCTCTGATCTCTTCATTTAAGAGACCGCTGTATCCTTTATAGATTCCCTTTACGTTCAGTCCGCTGCTTAATCCTCTTCTGACAACAGCACGGATTGCAGCATTCATTCCAGGTGCGTCACCGCCACTGGTCAAAACGCCGATCGTTTTGATTTTGTTCTCTGCCATATTGTTATCCTCCATCTTATGAAACAACCTATTGTAATACACATATTCGGATATAGTTTATAGCATTTTTATAAGTTTTTCAATACTCTGTCCACAATTTTAACATTGGAACTTCCATATTTTTCACACATGTGTTCCAGCCAGGAATCCTCGATATGGACCTGATAGGCAGGCGGAAGTTTCTTCATTGCCTTGACATCTTTGAGATAAATAACCACACTGCTGTTTCCTCTGGATGACATCAGATCATCTACCAGACCGGTCTCGGCTTTTGCGTAGTCTTCCCGGCTTTCGAACTGGATCCACAGTTCTTTTGGCATATCATCGAAGGTACGGACTTTTTCCAGGATCAGTTTGCTGGCTTTGTCGTCTTCCGCAGATACTCTTCCCTGGATGAAAAGTCTGGCATCTTCGTTCAGGAACATCTGGCATTTTTCGTAATCACGCGGAAATACCACAACTTCCACGGTGCCTACCAGATCTTCTACGGTAAGGAACGCCATTACCTTATTATTCTTTGTATATTTTATGGTTTTATCCGTAATCATTCCGCCTACGATCACTTTCTGGTTATCGTAGACTTCCGGAATTCCGGTTTCATCATCCGGCTGGAAATCCGACGTTTTTGCAGAGATCATTTTTTCCATCATATTCCGGTAGCGCTCCAGTGGATGGCCGCTGAGATAAATGCCAAGAACTTCTTTTTCGAAGGTCAGGATGATCTCTTTCGGATATTCCTCAACCTGCGGCATACGGATCTCAAATTCCTTTTTATCTTCCTCAGAAGCAATATCAAAAAGGCTCAACTGTCCGGCCATGGTGTGCTTTTTGTCCTGGTTGATACTGTCGATGATCTGCGTATATATGGTCATCTTCTGTTTCCGGTTTCCTTCCAGACAGTCCAGTGCTCCGGCCTTGATCAGATTTTCCACAACACGTTTGTTGATCTGATCAATATTTCGCTCCACAAAAGTTTTCAGGGAAGTATATTCCCCGTGCTCCTCTCGTTCCCGCACAATCCCCTCAATAACCGGGCGGCCGATACTCTTGATAGCAGAAAGTGCATAGCGGATGGCACCGTTGTCAACAGAAAAACCATACATGCCATGATTGATATCCGGCGGAAGGATCTCAATTCCCATCTGCTGAAGAGTGGTAGAATATGGCTCTTCATGAAGGAAGTTATCTCCCAGGAACTTGACAACATAGCCTTTCTTTAAGAACATTTTCAGATACTGATAGGTTGTCTTGGAACCAGCGTCTTTATCAAAGGTAGGAACATAATGATCCACTACTAAAATGACTTTCTTGCCCTGACTGCGCTCTCTTGCACGGAATGGGTTTGGATTTCCGTCATTGACGCACTGCTTCTTAAACTCATCCGCCCATTTTTCCTTTAATTTCTGGCTGTTTTCCACCTGATAACGCTTTAGTCCGGTACCGTTTACATCCGTACCATTGGAAACGCCCTCAAAATGAATGACTTTGGAAAGGGGCTGGTAAACCACTCTGTAACCGGCTTTTCTTACCTCAAATGCCAGGTCAGAGTCTTCGCAGTAAGCAGGAGCAAAACGTTCATCAAAGCCGCCGATCTGCTTGCCCACTGCGCGGAATCCCTCGGCAATGCCGCGGATCAGACTGGCCGAGTGGGTGCTCTCCCCTGCCTGCGGCTCTGCGGTGGCAAGATCAATGACATCCAGTTTGTTGAAGCCCCGGGACTTGACCCGCACATAGCCATCCGTGTTGCGGGCCGCCACCGCCACCAGATCCAGCGTGACCGCCGCCGCAAGGCCATAGCCGCCCTGATGATCCGTGTGGTTGCCGCCCAGCTCTGCCCGCCCCGGTGCAGAGTACACCTGCACCTGCCGCCTGGGGCCGAAATACAGCTCGAACTGTTCCAGCGCAGCCGCATAACGCCCGCGCTGCCGTTGCAGCACCGCCGGGTCCGCCCCATAAAGTGCAGCAAGTACGGCGTCCCAGCTGCCCTGCAGGATCTGTTTTCTGAGTTGTGCACTGGTGGCCATGACAGCTCCTCCCCTCCAGAATGAACGATTCTGCTCTTTTTGCTTATTGTAATGCATTTCGGGCTTTTTTTCAATTTATTTGATCCAAAAATCCAAATTTCGGCGTCAGTTGCAAAGAATAAGATGTACTTTTGTTGAATTTGCAGGGCGTTCTATGGTATACTGGGTGCAGAATGTGACAGGACGGAGGTAAAGCTGCCATGCCAGACGTTTATAAGCAATCCTTTAAGCAGAATTACACCAACAACATTGAATTGTCCATCTTCAACTGCGGCTTGGAGCGGTGCGCTCCGGGTCAAACATGGGGTCCCGGCATCCGCGACCACTACCTGATCCATCTGGTGGTATCCGGCAAGGGCATCTTTGAGGTGGGCGGCCGCACTTGGGAGGTGAGCGAGGGTGATCTTTTCTTCGCCCGCCCCAGCCAGCTGATCCGCTATACCGCCGACGAACAGCAGCCGTGGGAGTACAGCTGGGTGGGCTTTAACGGTGCCTGTGCCCACAAGCTTGCCGCGCAGTTGCCCTTTACAGACGATGCACCCGTGCACCACACCAGCGACCCGGACGGGATGCGGGCAGCCCTGAACAACATCTACTCTTCCCGTGGACTACAGCCGCAGGACGAGGCTGCCATGGTGGGGTATCTGTACCTGTTCATCGCCGCTTTGATGCGGGAGACCAGCGCAGGCAAACCTCACACGGCCTCCTCTTCCAGCCAGTATGTGCTGAACGCCATCAAGTACATCCAGTTCAACTACTCCCACGACATCTCCATTGACGACGTAGCCAAGAGCGTGGGGGTTTCCCGCAGCCACCTGTACCGGGTGTTCATGCTGAATGTGGGCAAGAGTCCCATCGACTACCTGACTGAGTACCGCATCAACGAAGCCTGCAAGCTGTTGCGTGCCGGCAGCCTTTCCATTGCAGAGGTGGCGGTGTCGGTAGGCTTCTTTGACCAGTTCTACTTTTCGCGGGTGTTCAAACGCGCCAAGGGCGTGCCGCCCAGCAAGTATTTTGCCGCCCAGCAGGACGCCGACCCGGCAAGCCCTGCCCAACTGTAACCTGAGCCCATCACACAAGGAGAAACCATGCCTTTACAGAAAAACCAGATCCTGACCCTGCGCATTGAGCGCCTTTCCAGCGACGGCAGCGGCGTTGCCCACAGTGCCGATGGTGAGGCCGTATTCGTGCCCGGCACTGCCCCAGGGGACGAAGCCCGGGTGCGCATCGTAAAGGACTGCGGCCGGTATGCCTTTGGCATTCTGGACGAGCTGCTCACCCCCTCGCCGGACCGCATTCCGGTGGACTGCCCGGTAGCAGGCCCCTGCGGTGGGTGCAGCCTGCGGCATCTGGACTACGCTGCAGAGCTGCGCGCCAAACAGGAAAGCGTGCTGGACGCCTTCCGCCGCATCGGCGGGCTGGAGGTTCCGGTACTGGACATTCTGCCCTCCCCGGAGGTGGACCGCTACCGCAACAAGGTGCAGTTCCCCGTGGGCGTGGACAAGAACGGTGCGCCCTGCATCGGCTTCTACGCCGGGCGTACCCACCGCATCGTCCCCTGCCCGGACTGCAAGCTGCAGCCCAGCGTGCTGAACGAGATTGGCAACGCGCTGTGCGCCTTTTTTGCACAGCAGGTCATCCGCCCCTACGATGAGCAGAGCGGCAAGGGGCTGGTACGGCACATCTTCCTGCGGCGCGGCGCGCACAGCGGGCAGATCATGGTGTGTCTGGTATGCACCCGGGCAAAGCTGCCCCACGCAGAGCAGCTTTGCACCGCGCTGCGGGAGCAGTTCCCGGCCATCAGCACCATTCTGCTCAACGTCAACGCCAAAAATACCAACGTCATTCTGGGCGGCGAAAACCATATCCTGTACGGCCCGGGCTACATTGAGGACACTCTCTGCGGCGTACCGGTGCGTCTGGGGCCGCTGTCCTTCTATCAGGTCAACACGCTTGCCGCCGAGCGGCTGTACGGGGTTGCCGCGCAGTACGCGCAGCTGACCCCGGACGACGCACTGCTGGATCTCTACTGCGGCATGGGCACCATCGGCCTTTCCATGGCCGACCAATGCAGGGAGCTGATTGGTGTAGAGATCGTGCCGGAGGCCATCGAGAGCGCCAAGGCCAACGCTGCCCGCATGGGCAAGGCCGTAGCAGCCAAGAGCCGCTTTTTCTGCGCCGATGCCGGACAGGCTGCCACCCAGCTCGCCGCCGAGGGCCTGCACCCGGATATCGTCATGCTGGACCCGCCCCGCAAGGGCTGTGACGAAGCCACTCTCTCTGCCGTGGTGCGCATGGCCCCTCGCCGGGTGGTGTATGTTAGCTGCAACCCCGCCACCGCCGCCCGAGACGCCGCATGGCTGGAGCAGAAGGGGTACCATGCAGAAAAGGTGCAGCCGGTGGATTTGTTCCCAAGGACGAAGCATGTGGAAGCGGTCCTCCTTTTGACCAAACTCAATGTCGAGCGGCACATCGAAGTGGACGTCAGCATGGATGAACTGGATGTGACTGCTGCAGAAAGCAAGGCGACTTACAACGAGATTCGGGATTATGTGTGGGAACACCATCAGTTGAAGGTATCCAATCTCTATATCGCGCAGGTGAAGCAGAAGTACGGCATCATCGAGCGAGAGAATTACCACAAAGCGAAAAGTGAAAACGCCAAGCAGCCTCAGTGTCCGAAGGAAAAAGAGGATGCGATTGTGGAAGCATTGAAGCATTTTCAGATGATCTAATGAGTAAATCCCCAGTCTAAACCGACTAAAATCGGTACAGACTGGGGATTTTTCAATCATCCGTCGGATTCATGATTGTATTCAGATTTTCTATCACGAATTCCTGTGCATTTTCATCATAAACCACGCATGGATATTCTCCACGTACTCCTGTACGTATTTCAGTAGTGATTCCCATCGCAATACCGCTGGCAGTTGGAACCTTGCGACATTTCCCTGCTGATATTTCTTCCTCCTCCATAAGTCCAACTTTTACTAACCACGCTGTGATTGTTCTATAGGAGACTTTCCGCATTTTCTTTTCGTCCAGAATCTCATTTACTTTATAGCTGATTCCGCTAGCGGGAATCGGCGTTTTGGACGGTATATATTGCAGCTTTTCCTCTTCCGTAATGTAAAACTGTTTCTTATCCTTCCCGGACACCTTTTTAGGTTCATGACCATCAAGCTGTTTTCTCAGGACATCGGATACAAAGAACAGGCATCGAGAAATCTTTACGTTATTCACGATGTCCTGTTCTGGAATCAGCGTTCCGTCCAGTGGATTCACCCCATTGGCAAGGCTGTCAATATAGTGTTTTGCGCGGTGGAGCTTTTCCTGTTCAGTCATCTAGCACACTCTCCTGCACACTTTACATAATATAGGGTTCTATTATCTTATCAGACATTCAAAATCTTCTGAACTGCATACGGCTTTGCATACTTTATGTAAGCGTCACTCACATAAATCGTTCCATCCTCACGTGGTTCCTTCCACATAGCCGGATATACAACAAGTTTTACTTCTCGTCCTCGGTGCTTCGCTACAATTTCATTATTCGTAACAAGGAGCGTGCATCCTGATACTCGCAAAATCGATTCCAGCGGGAGCAGCAGTGCTTTCTGTCCCTCTACTGTTAATGAATCAGCCAGCTCTCCATTTACTCCCCAATCGAGGAGTTCTAATGCAGCAAAACGATCAAGCAGACCATGTACATACTGATTTCGATAATGCTTTAAGCACTTGTGACAAGCGTTACCGCAGTCGCAAGAAGCCAAAAGCTCACGGATTCGATTCAATAACGTTTCAATATTGTCCGCTACGCTGACTGCATATCCTGCACCGCTGGATAAACTGTCGTATAGATAAACATCCACAAACGCCCCGGCATTATTGGTCCGGATTCGGTATCCTGTAACAAGTTCTGTGAACTCAATGTCCAACTCTTTGCTCGCCGCCAAACGAAATGCTTCTGCCAGCGATTGAGCTGCCCTCGTCAGCCAAGGATTATCCGTTCGATGAATATCCATCTTCTGTTCATCCAGCTTGATTTCCAATACCAGCATATCCGTGATGAAATCATATCCAATATTGACATTTCTTGCATTTCTATGGTTACACGGTTTCCGGGCATATTTCGATTTATAGGGTCGTAAAACTCCATCCAATGTCTTTTCATTGTCACCCGGCATTGCTGCACCGCAATCCGGGCATACCATAAATCCCTTGTTTCCAAGTCCCTGATTCACCATAATAATTCGCTGGTTTGTGCGAGAAGCCATCCGGATATTCTTGCAGCCGGAAATCGGTTGAATGTCCTCCGCATCCGGAAGTGTCGAATATAGCGGCGGTTGAACCGATGAATATTCCTCTTCCAGCTGTGCATCCGGTACTGCCTCTGCATTTTTAGGTGCAAACCCCCACGGTCGGAGCATTTGCCTTCCTTCCTCCAATGCACGATTTCCGCAGAACGGACAAGCATCTGGCCGCTCATCTGCAAGACCAAACCATCCGCAATCCGGGCAAGTCAGAATATTCTTCAGATAGTTTGCATCATCCATATAAGCCCTTGCGGGTGTCGTTGCTTGACCGTATACCCGATCACTTCCGGGACTATACAATCCTCCTATCTGATAGGTTTGTTTATCCACGACGATTGAGCGTCCCGGTGCATATTCACTAATTGCAACATCCAATCCGCGATCCACTTCATAACGAAGGATTCCATTCATATCGGAAATATATGTACTGACCACATTTTTAGGGAAAGAGTAGGTTGGCATGATTCCTTCTTCATAAAGTGCATCCAGTAATGTTTTCTGTTTGTTCGCCGAAGCGTTCGGTATTGCTTCAAACTGCTCCGGATGCGCGTTTCGCTTTTCTTTCAGGTTCTTTAGGCTTTCAGCAAATTCATTTCTGAAAGCATCCATATCCAGTACAGCGTTTGCTGGCACGAGTGCAGATTTTCGTGGTATCTTAAAGTCCTGTAAAAAATCCATAAACTCATCCAGCACTTCATCCAGAAACAGCACTGCAGGCAGTTCGTCCAAGCTTGAGTGCTTTGAGGCAAGGAACTCCTGTAATGCAATCATATTCAAATGCCGTTGCAATAACTTTTCGCTCCGAATGTCAATCCATGGTCGTCTTGGATCGCCACGAAACATCGGAACCGGATTATTGAAATATAGCGTATCGTGCGGTCCATCTTCACAGAAGGTTACAATAGTAGAAAGGCTTGCGCCTCGCCGACCTGCACGGCCTGCGCGCTGCTGATAATTTTCTCGCATAGGTGGAACATTTCTCAGCCCAACTGCTACCAGAGAGCCGATATCAATACCGACCTCCATCGTGGTTGTACTGCTAAGAATGTCAATCGGCGTTTCCCTTTCCTGAATCAAATCCTGAAATCTCAATTCATAGTGTTCTGTTTGGCTCCACAAATCCATCCTTTGATCCTTATGGGAAAGTTGTGCAGTATGCTCTTCCGTATCGATCACATGGATTTTATTGCCTTTCAACGCATCTACAACAGGTTTTCTCCAAAAATCCAGTGATTGATATTCTTTCTCGTTCAATACATGAGTTCCTGTAAAACCACAACTCGGACACTTTCCTCGCAGGAGATACGGTGTGATTTCAGAGCATTGTTCACACCGATACCATTTATGTTTTGCATCAAATCGGGGCTTCACCCGTTGAAGATCAACATACAGCCTTCCATTATCCGGTTGTGCCGAATCTAGGAAGTTATTCTTCAAAACTCTCCGCCAGACATTCAAGTCATTGGAATCATCCGTCCCCCCCATGATTTCCTGAACGGTCTTTGTGAAATTCCACTCCTTTGCCAATCCGTAGAAATCATAACTGCGACGTACTTCCAAACGCACCTCATCCGGAATCGTATGTCCCAATGCAGTCGCATCGTCACACACTGAAATCATCCACGCATTAAAGAGTTCAAGAAACTCCTCATCTTCTACGGAGATACCATTTTCTTCAAGTTCATCAATGCTATCAAATAGTGCCTGCTCTGTTGGCTCAATCCAGCTCGTGGCAGAATCGTAAAGCGTATTATAACCGCCAGAAAACAGCCGAAGCAAATCTTTTTGCATCTGTGTCGGCGCATTTGCAATAGAAAATCGAGGTGTATACTCACGATTTCGGCGAGTGCTGCGCTCATAATTGCTCAATGCAATGTTGCAGTCTGCGCCAAATTTTTCACGTTCCGGTTCATGAAAAATCTGTACATGATGCTGTCCTGCTGCAAGGCAAAAATAATCATAAAGATCGTTCATGGAACGCTCTGTTATGGATTGTTCCATATTGTAAATGGCCAATGCAAAAAACTGTCGTGCCGCCATGATGTCCGAGGAATCCGACATATCACGCGCCAGCTTTGCCGCACGCTGCCGACTATCCGAGAACAAGAGAACCTTTCGTCCTTCATTTGGCAGACGTTCCGGATCATTATCTTTTCCACTTACGGCAGGTTGCTGCTCAAATTGTGTTTTTATCAAGTTGTAAAAAGACTGATTGCCACGTGTACTAAAAGACGTAAGCTGCGAAGACGACAGCAAGTGTCTGCAATGCGGACATGTTGGAAATGTCAAGATTCGCGGGCGATTTTTCTGTTCAAAGTTGCAGTAATACAGTTTCCGAAATCCTGTTCTTCCTGCATCTGAATCGTCACGGAAATTGATAAATCCATTCTTGATATCCAGATAACAGGGCCGGATCGCATTCTTTCCCTGCTTTTCAGGAAGTTCATAATCCTCAGGCGGCAAATAAAGATGAACTTCCTTCATCTGCGAATCCAACACCTGACCGGGATAATGCCACAAATATGTTCTCTGGTGTGTTCCGATTGCATCATCCAGAACATAGCCTTTATAGAACAATGCTCCGCAACGCCGGTCATTATATAGTTCATATACAACACTGTGGCAATGTGGGCACGTTAAATGTCCATCTGCCCAAAATATCTCTCCCAACGTAAGTGTTCCATCCGTATGGGAATGCGGGCAGCCTTCATTTGCACAAGCGTAAACGCCTTTCATTCCCTTAAACAGCATGTGCATCCGTGCCGGGAACAAAATTGCACCTTTCTGATTTTTCGCAAGCGGAGCAATTGCCAGAAGAACACTGACATAATTTAGAGCTTGTTCGTCTTCAATGTCTGGAAATGCTTCCTCAGCAAGTTCCGCAAGCGATACAGCATTTCCTCGGCACTTTGAGATAAGCACATGAAATGGCTTATAAAAAATCAAATTATCGTACATCCACTGGCATGCTACCGCCAGATTTTGAAATGGCGCACTCGTCCCCTCAACTCCATTCCAAAAACGGTTCAATTCCTGAAGACAGGCTTCCTCATTTCCTTCAAATGCAGACGTATTTGCACACTGAAATTTATCCAGTGGAATCATTCTGGCGATTGTTGTATCAATCTGCTCTCTTTCGCCGGTCAGATAGCAAAACGGAATCGAACCATCTGCTGCCGTCAATTCATGTGCAAACTCATATACAGAGTCCTTATCTGTTTGATCTCGATCTGGCATACTGGCAGTCGTTAAGATGAATTGAACTCGCTCTCTCGTGATTCCAAGTTTGTGGAACAACCGCCGAATCAAAAGCGCAACTTCTCCACCTGACGAGCCACGGTACATATGCGCTTCATCAATCACGAAGAGTAATTTGTTATTTTTATCTGCGTCAAGCCATTCTTTTGTTTTCTGCCAAATTCCAGCCTCTCTTGGACGAAGAAGCATATACTCCAGCATGGAATAGTTTGTAATGAGAATATCCGGGCAACATTGCTGCATTTCAAATCGAGTGATCAACTCTGCATCTTCTGGATCTGGGATATGTCGTCCATTATGTAATCCCTCCAAAAAAGTGCGCATATTTGCTTTTGCCGGAATTTTTCCTTCATGCTGTAATGCTTCAAAGAAGACTTTTTCCGATTCTTTTTGAGGGAACGACATTCGATCCAATGTCTTTTCAAGCTTTCTGTCTTCACTGGTCACTGGATCATTGCCCGGATAAGGAGTGCGTCCCGTATACATTCCAAATTGAGGGCGGCGCATACTTTCCCCGCAAACAGAACGGAAAATATTTACAAATTTTCCGTCCGGATCGCCAATCAGCTGCCGCAATCTACTCAACTGATCTGAAACGAGCGCATTCATGGGATACATAATAAGCGCACGAACTCCTCGCATTGACCATGTATCCGGGCTATTTTTTGCTTCTGCTGCCAGTTTTGCCATCAGCGGCCACATAAAACATTCTGTCTTACCAGAGCCAGTACCCGTTGAAACGAACAAATCCCGCCCTTGCACAGCTCCTTCAAGTGCTTGAATTTGATGAACGAATGGATTCGGATATACACCAATTCCCGCACCTGAGAGTTTTGAAAAGTAAGATTTCATCCAATCCGGGATTTGTGCATTTGCAATGCCATTTTTTACACTTTTATAAGCCGGTGATGACTCAATAAAAGGTTTTTGATACAGAAGTCCCTCGTCATCCAAATGCTGTTCCACAGCTGATAGCAGAAGTGGTGACTTTCCAAAATACTGTGCCTTGATATAGTCTTCGAGATCATGGCGAAGCTTCTGATGAATCGAATTTGCTCCGTTTGACATTTTATCATTCCTTTACAAATTGGTATCCAATCGGTTCTAACGCTGTCTTTACTGCGTAGAACACATCTTTCGCAAAAATCCGATTAAAATCGTGCGGCAATTCAATGCAGGAGGTCGGCCAACTGTATAACTTTATAAAATCCAATTCTTCTGCGGGCATCAGATATCGAAGTGCAAGTGTAACAATAGGACCATCTTCATGATAAATTGCTACCGGCAAGGAATCTTTTGCTGCCAAAAGAGCATTCGACACCCTACGGTAGCGATGTCCATCCGTCATCCACGTCGGGAGTTGGCTAACAAAAGATTTCCCCTCTTTTTCTTTATAAAGATAGTAAAATCGATTTTCATTTATGCCCATACGGATGAGAGATACTTCGTGATTTTCTTCCTTTTGTCGTTGCCAGTATCCATATTTGAATGGCGGTTCCAACCGCAAAAATTCGACAGATTCATTTTGATGAAACAAGCTCCACTTTGCAGTTCTCATCAAGTGTTCCCATGTTTCAATCAATGTTTTTTCTGGAAGTTGAAACATTCTTTGCGGAGAGTTCATGGATTGCTTTTCCTGTGAAAGTAGATATGTTCCCTGCCCACTAACAAATCGTTTTTCTCCGGGAGCCATTCCTCTTGTAAACAAAATTTGCTCTGCACTCGCACAAGAATATTGGGTCGGAGCCAGTCGGTATGACGTATGATAGAGCGTCCCACCATTAAGTTGAATTGTATAAATTTCCTCCAGCAGATTTTCGTAATTATAGCCAAAAGATTTGTGGAGATCATTGAATATGTCACAATAGTTTTCAATGAGTTTTTTCATTCGGGATTTAAAATGGACAACTGAAACAGGTTGTTCATTTTCTTCTACATCCCACAGAGATGCGTATGCCATCTGCCCAAGCATACTATAAATCACACGCATTCGCCATTGCTCAACAAGTTCTGTTGTTCCACGTTCAATCCTATATGCTTTTGCAATAATCGGAATCAAATTGTTTTGCAGTGTCATTCTTCACCACCGAGATATTCATGTATCATCGTACAAATATTCTTTGAAGGCTTACTTTCATCTTTCTCAAGCTGTTCCATCAAAAGGTTTGCTTTTCCCGCAATAATTGCAAAAGGTAAAAGTCCAAACAAATATCTGTATCCAACCGTGTCAGATGTTTCACCTTTCAGTATGGATTCTATATTTGCAAAAACGCTCCAAAGATTTTTCTTTGCCAAAGTACTATATCCGAGACTTGTTAAGAAATTCTTGTGAATTGGCCGTACTTTCGGCATAGGAAGTCTATCAAAATCCGGACTGAGCTCGCTGCCAACAAATACCGACGATGGTTTTTTATCTACCAAGAACTCCGTCATCAGCGGCAACACATAATTCGATATTCCCATCGGCTCCACCTGCAAATCTTCTGCATACGGTGACAGCAAAAAGAAGAATTTACCAGAATCAAAAACAGCCGTCGGAAGTTGTTGTGTCCACCCAGCACAGAATGGATTCATAATTGCGACCACATTATCCTCAGATTCCTTGCATTCCTTACAAACCTTTTCCGTATAATCTCCCACACACGATAATATTGCAACGGTTCTACTAAACAGCGTCGTCGAGAAAGCTTGTGCAATCGCCAAACCATTCGGACCTGCAAGCAACACCGGCGTTCGATATCTGTATGCCGAATAGAGATAAGCTGCGAGCCCTCTGGTATAGCTTTCCTGAACACCTGCTTCCTTCAAATTATCTGCCAGATACTCTATGACATCGTCTGAATTTTTTAGGACAGCAACTCTATCGTCCATTGATTTACCAGAAGTAAACAATGAAAATACTGTCACTGAGACCGTCTGTTTTTCACCTATGCGATTGATCTGCGGCAGAAATGCTTGTGCCGCAATAAAATCAGCCGCATCTTTTTGTGCTTTTGCAATTTTTTCTGCTACTTTTTGTTCTACTTCGGCAGCCAGCTGCTCACGTTCTTCCAGCTGTTCATTTGATTCTTTCAGTTTTTGCTCAACTGCTTCATATTTTTCTGTCAGTTGTTCCACCCGTATTCTTTCGTCCTTTGCCGCATTTTTCCGTTGCATCAATTCATTTTCTACTTTTTGAATTTTTTCAGAATTTTCTTTTTCCCATTCGGTTGTCAATAGTTCTTTACAACGTTTCTCCAATTCGGAATTTTGCTGAATAATGCGGCTCAGCATTTCATCTTCAATATCTGTAGCAGAAAGATAAGAGTCCGCATTCTGTACAAACTTTCGAATCCGTTCATTCGCTTCATCCTCTGTACAATTACACTGCATCGCAAGCTCTTGCACGAAATCCTTGTTCGGCAACTCTTGCAAATACGCTGTGATTTGCTGATGCGCTGCATTTGTAATCCCCCGCTGTTTGGATGTCGCCCATGTCAGCCGTTTGCGCAGCAATGCCTTCAAAACATCCATAGAATCTTTGACATTTACTACTTTCGTCGGCATTCCAAAATTCAAGGCCGTACAAACTTGGCAATCTCCAGCCTGATACAGCATTGAAGCAAACACCTCAAAAACAGGAAGCCTGAAAACATCCTGCTTTAATGAAATACGATCAATTTTAATATCAAGATCTTTGGGATGGCAGTAGATGCCTTCATACTTTTTACCATTCCAATAAGCAAAGAGAACACCATCACAGTAAATTTTTTTCAGACACTCCCACAGTCAACTTCTTTATGATTTTCTCAACGGAATCACATTCCTTAAAAATTATAATTTGCGTTGGCTGAGACGAACTATAGCTGGTTTCAATAAAGTCCCTACTTGGATCTTTTTTATTGGGAATCACATGCCAATCCCAAACACCAACATATCCTTCCTGAAAAGTTCCTGATCTCTGATCGCTGAACAAGTCTCTTTGTGTCGGAAATTCTTCCAGATAATCTCCTGTGATTTCATCATGATGGATATCCGACAGTCTCTTTAGACGCACATATCCGTCTGCCCAGAAAACCTTACAAAGGGACTTGAAAGGATACTTTGCATCCGTTGTATCTATTCTGTTACTAATTGAGTATTTCTCCAATGCACGATATCTGGTAAGTTCTTTTTCCTTCAAATCCAACTTATTTTTCAGCTCGTCCTTTTCATCGCGTAACCGAGTAGCATCTTCTGCCGTTGCTTGCAAACTTGCTTGGGTTTCCTTCAGTAAATCTTGAACCTGTTGAATCTTGTTACGCGCATACTCCTTTTGCGCTTCAAGTTCTTCCTTTAACAGCTTTGTTGTCCGATCCGTTGGAGTGTCCTCTACTGAATCGGGTTTGTGGGCTCTCTTTGCAATACGTATCGCAATTTTTAATGCGCCAATTTCCTCTGAAGAACGGACAGGTTGTTCTAAGCGAAAATATAAATCCAAATTATCATAAAACGGGCTGTTTGCAAGCGCAATGATGTGTGCATCGTCAGACGGTATTCCTTTCGCTGTCAAATTTGCCTGCTCGCCAATAATTTTGTCCATCAAGGACTGTATTTTTTCATTCAAAAACTTTGAAATAAATCTTGTGGTTACATTTTGCACCGTAAGCGTGACTGCTTCCTCATCCGAAATTGTCTTGGGTCGAAACCCTGGCTTAATACGGCTAAAACCGTTTGAATTTGTCTGAAAGTTTTGCTTCAAGTCCCTCGAACCAATCAGTTTACAAATTGATTCAACATCAGTTTTCGATAATCTATTAAGATAATCCATATTATTCTCCTCACCACTTGCTCTTTAACATCACAATAAAATTTTTATAATATGCGAGGGCATCTTCTTCCATATATCCGCTTCGTATTTTTTCAGAAATCCATTTTCGAGTTTTAGGATAATTCTTTAGTAAACCGACCGTTGCCCCTAACGTATGCGAAACCGGTATCTTTCTCCCATGCGCATGAACTAGATTCTGAAAGTTCACTGTATCGTCCGAACTCATGACTTCGGAATTTTCTTTCTTATACTCTGCACTCCAAACAATGTCCAATCCCTGTAAAATCAGAACACGGACGCCATATTGAATTGCATCAAGTTCAATGGAAATTTCTGCTTTCAATGAAATTTGTTCAATTACAAATCCATTCTTTTCAAGTCGGATCGTTCCATCAAATGGAGCAGTCACTCGTATAATATGATTTTGCGGAATATTATTTTGCAATCCACTTGGTACAGGATTTCCATCGATATCAGAAATTGTCACCTTCGGCTGTTCTGCCCGTTCATTCAGTGGTTTCTTCCAAAGATATGTGTACTCCAGTACCTTCGCTCTTCCCGTAGAAATCAGCTGCTGTCGCTCATTAACTTCAATCGAGCAAACTTTACCTCCGTCAGACGGATAGTATAGCATTGTTGCTGCAGGATAAGTCTTTGTCGTCGTTTCACCTTGTCCCTGAACGAGAAACCATGTCGTTTCCCCAGAGTTTTGAATGACATACGGTGATTGCACATATACCGGCCAAATTGGTTGAATCGAAATCGGCTGACTTGTAAGACGGCAATGATAGTTCAAAAAGAATTTAGCGGCAGACTCCGTAAGGTCCGTTGCAGTAACTTGCAATAAGTACCATGTTGACCAAGAAATATTTCTTTTCAAAAGTTGTCTAATTGAAACGCCATTATAAATATTATATAGTCGGCCTCTTGAAAGCAAATAATACTCTTTTCCTACTATAACGTCAGCGTCATCAGGAAGCATTTTTCCACTTTCCGCATCAAAAATCGCGCCACTCTCTCGTACACCATTTGTGATGCGCGGCCAATATGTTCTTTCAATTTCATCAGATGATATGACAGTATACTTCTCACTGGGACAATCTCCAATTGGAACATATGTAAGAACGTCCTTATTTAAGCGTTCATACGAATATACAAATGGAGTCATCGATTTGTTAGATGGAACAATTGTAAGCTCCTTGCGCATCTGCTTTTTCAAAAGTTCTCTTGGAACCGCAACCAGTCCCAACTCAAATGAAAAGCCCATGCTTGTAATATTGACAATTCGGATGGGAAGTTCATGTTCACCAGCCACATAGGTATAGTTTCCTCCCGGACCAAATGTGCGCTCCGGACAATCTTTGCTTTCTTCATATGCACTATGACGAAAATGCGGTGTCTGGATATCACCATCAACAAATCGTACATATTGTCCGCACAATTCACACATAAAAAGGCCACTGCGTGCAGATACCGATCCTCCCGGATGGCTACGGGCGACTTCTTCAGGTGTGATATGAGTCCAGCCCTTAGAAGACCACACACATACATGTGTTAGTGATGCCATAATAGTTCTCCTCATACACTTTATCGAATCCAATTATAATAGACTAATATTACCACTAATAGTCCAACAATGAAATAGAAATTCCAAACAGCCGCATTCTATCCAAATCGTTCGGTTGAAATTTGTCTGTTTTGACAGTCTTTCGGTACTTCAGCCTGCATTCACAGGATGCAGTTCGCGGGTTTGGGTATTCCCAACAAGTATTTTGCAACGCAAAATAAGCAGATGTATATACGTCTGCACTGCTTGCGGATACTATGAAGCCTCTCAACGTGCCTTCCAAATTTGAAAATCATTTTGCAATCAGGACCGTCAGCTTTCAAGCTCAACTTGAAGCTGGCGGTTATTTTTCTGCACAAAAATTTTCGCATTTGCAACCGCTGCAAACCTGCTAACTTGTGTCAATAGCGGAATCGAAAAAAGAATGGTTGCCGGGTGCAGTGAGCATCCGGCAACTTTAATAAGCCGACGGCGCAGCCTGTCAGCTGAAATTCTCCATAGTAGCAATCTGTCAAATGTCATTCATAAACAACCGCTGCTACTTGAGAGCGAAGGTACTCGTTCACGCGAGCATAGTAGATGCGCAAGAACTTTGCGCTTTCTGCAACAGTATAGACATAGTAATGTTTTCCCTCTGAGCATTTTTCCCATAAAGCAGAAAACGGCATTCTCTGGGTTTGAGAGCGTCAGGATAATATTAGAGACAAGGAATATTGTCCGTCTCAAATGCGGTGATCCTCGTTTGGAAACATGGCGTGATTTGGATTCAAAAGCACCGGACTGGAATGGTGGTGCGTCAATTCCGGCAAAAGCAACGAGGGCTTTCTTGTTCTTGAATCGCCGGACATCGCCAATCTCGGCCATAAGAGCCGGCCCAGTAACAGGCCCAGCACCTTCCATTTGCATCACGATTTCATATTCTGGAAGCAGTGCAGCCAGTCGCTGCATTTCAAGCTGCGTGTTGTGTCTGGCTTCACAGACGGCATTCAAACTTTTGCAGGCTTGTCCGATCAGAGTCTTTGTGCTTTCGCACTTGGGAAGGGTAGCCACGCATTCCTGCGCCATAATATAGATCTTATGAGCGGTAGCGGTACGAAACTTATAATTCTTGCGCTTACACCAGCCTCGATAGGACTCCGTAAAAACTTCCATTGAATACTGACATACGCAGTCCCTGTGCCAATAGCGCAGAAAGAAATCCACCCACTTTTCGTGGCCATCTGTATTTTTCGTGTTCGGATCGAAGGCAAGATTCACCCCTGCAAAGGTCTGATCTGCCAAAGCAATCAGCCCGTTGCGAAGAACTGTTGCGGTTGCAGTGATTCTTTCATTTGCTCTCGACTGCATTTTAAGTAGCAATCTGGTTTCCTCTTCATCGTTGAGCAGTGGCAGTGTATCCCAGAAAGTCAGCGCGTAATTTGCGATTTTCAGAGCATCGGCACGATCTGTTTTGAGCTTTCGGATAGAATTGTCGCTGAAATCATGGATCAGCATCGCATTTACAGCAGAGACAAAGAAGCCCGCCTTTTTGAGGGTCAAGGCAATCGGCCTCCAGTACATACTGGTATGTTCCATTACGACCCGAATATCTTCTCCTAACTTTTTGAGAGTTGAGACCAGTTTTTTCAAGTCGCTGTTTGTATGGCGTACGTCGAAAGGGTGCATCAAGATCTCGCCACCCGGTCTACGTACTGCAACTGTGCTTTTGCTTTTAGACACATCGACTCCGACAGCGGTGATAACAGCAGACTTCATTTTCTGACCTCCTTTTTCATGCCGGTTCCGCCTATGCCCATTACCGATTCAGCTTGCTTTGTGACACGAATGTACAGCAACATTTTTATCTGCTGATAACTCAACCTGCGTCAATCGAACGCTGCAATGAGATGGCGGAGAACAGTTTGCGCGTACAAGCGTTTCAGCTCAAGCAGGGCACCGTTCTCTCAGCACATCTACATTGTAGCTTAGGTTTGGGCATCTGTATAGCTCACTGGCTGTGAACTCTCAGAATCAACACAATTGTAGCAAGCAGGGCAAGCCGGTACCACCTCGCAATTTTTGAATCCGATTTTTTCAAATTCAAATTCAAAAACGCTTGTTGTGCTTCGCCCAAACCCGATATTCAGTACAAGAATGCGCCAGTTCTGCACCTTAACGGACGCTGAATAAGTGAATTTTCTCAGAAAAAGCGTTTTGTAAAAATCAGCGTTGATTCATTCAATATTGCATCAAACTAGAACTATTACTTCCGGTTTTGAAGGCAAAAAGCGGAAGTATCACTTTCTAAAAATTCGAGTGTTATTATGGTATGCTCTATTCAGAGCCGTTCACCGAACCGGACCTACTATGTCCGGTTTACTCCCTTAAAACCGGACCTGTCAGGTCCTAAAAAATCTTTTGAAAGTGTGATAAGTTACCAGCAAGACACCAATTGAACCTTGAAAACCGAATGACCGTCTGCATGGGATACCCGGCCATGACCCCCAAGTGGGAAAGCCGGAAAACGCCGCCAAAAGGGGGCAGGAAATCCATGCAGAGAGAACGGCAGCCAAAATTTGAAATCACGTTAATACGCAAAACCAGAACCAATAGTTCCGATTTTGCCTTGAAATTCACTTCATATTTTTTAAAAACCGGAACTACCAGTTCCTAAAAATGAAATTTACGATGTGATATAATTTTTTCAATGGTTTGCAGCAGAAAACCGGAAGCATCACTTCCGCTTTTTTACAACCCAAAACCGGAGGTACGACCTCCTAAAAAATCTTCTATGAATGTGTTAGTCTAATTTCAGATCCTTCATCGAACCTTGAAAACTGAATGACCGTCTGCATGGGATACCCGGCCATGAGCCCCAAGTGTGAGAGCCGGAAAACGCCGCCGGAAGGGGGCAGGAAATCCATGCAGAGAGAACGGCTAAACGTTGATTCTTCAGTTACCAGAAAACAATGTGGTCAAATTGACCACATTGTTTTTCTGTAACGCCAGTGAAAGGAGGGTCCTCTCCATGTATGTGACAAACGAAGAATGGGAGCAGAACAATCAGGATTATTTGAAAGAATCGTATGAGGAAACGGGTTTTACCACCGGAGGATACGCTATCCGCAAACTTATCTGCGGCGGCTGCGGTCGGGTGTTCTACACCACCATCTACACCAAGAAATACTGTCACAGCTACTGGTGCGGCAATCAGGCCAACAATCGGCGGCAGCGGGAATACCGCCAAATGCGCCGTCAAGATTTAGTCTGCCAGTGCTGCGGCGAAAAATTCACGCCCAAACGCGCAGGTGCCCGTTATTGCAGCAATGCCTGTCGGCAAAAAGACTATCGAAAACGTGTTACGGATGCTGCAAGTGCTCAAAATGAGCACTTGGTTAAGCGTAACGCATCTGCCAAATGAAACTCAATCTCCTCCCGAATGCGGGAACGGAAATTCATCAACCTGTTACGGAAAACAAAGTGGTCAAAATGAGCACATCGTTTTCCGTAACACTGCAAGGTCTGTTGAAAATCAGGTGCCGCCACCCGGCACTTGATTTTACCCGTAA
>ERZ839767.2430-NODE-2430-length-24254-cov-10.633704_pt1 | contig 24254 bp, 31 predicted proteins | sample MGYA00519879_ERZ839767 | MGnify/ENA primary metagenome ERZ839767 (study PRJEB31850, sample SAMEA3708852) | human gut metagenome | biome: human gut; feature: human-associated habitat; material: faeces | place: China | collected 2014 ... | reverse complement strand
GCTAGTCGCCGGCGCACCGGCTCCCTGCCAAATGCCTCAAATCGGGCAGAAGCCCGTGCCCACTTTTACGAACGGAGGAAACATGAAAAAAGACAAACAATTCAGCATTCGGATCTCAGAACAGGATTTGGAAACGATACGCAGAAAAGCGGCGCAAGCGCACATGACCCAGAGCGATTATGTGACTGCGTGCTGTCTCAGAAAACGGATTGTGATTCTGGATGGCTTGAAGGAAGTCCTGCGACAGCAGAAAGCCATCGGCAACAACCTCAACCAGCTGGCAGTGCTGGCGAATATGGGCAAGGTACAGTTTGCCAATCTGGATTCTGCTGTGTAAATTCCAGGCAGGAACGACCCATCAATATTTACGATTGTAATACCAGTAGCACCCGGTATAAATGAGCGATTGAATACAAGTCAGCGCGCAGAGAACTTTGCCAATGAGCGGCTGATGGAAAACCAGAATTGCTGCGAGGACGGCAAGCAGCTGCGCGTAAATGCAGATAAAAAACGTCAGACTGCGCGCCTTATTTGCAACATATGCTGTTCGCTCGTCCTGAAGCGAAGCATCATAATCAGCCGCCTGTTCGGGATCACGGCTGAGCCGGGCTGCGCGCAGCAGACGGACAAGCCCAAGCACGCAAACGCCGCCGCCAACCGATGCAAGCCAACTGCTTTTTATAAAATATCCTGCGATCGCCAAAACGGCTCCAAGTACGAAATACAGCGTACCAAGTTTTTTCTGTTCCTTCAATTTCATGTGTCTTCCTCCTCGAAAATAAAAATATCCTCAATTTGCGCATCAAATATCTGTGCAATTTTGTGCGCCAGAAGAATAGACGGATTGTATCTATCGTTTTCCAGCGAAATAATGGTCTGCCGCGTTACACCGAGCAGGCTTGCAAGCTGCTGCTGCGTCAGCCCGCGTGCTTTGCGTTTTTCCGCAATGCAGTTTTTCATGTATACACCTCTTTTCAAAAAGTAAAGCTTGCTTTACATAAACATTATAACGCCAGCACCGTAAATGTCAAGCTAATTTTACATATACGTTTCAAATTTTATGGCAAAGCAGTTGGACGCGGACCTGAAAAAGCTCCTGACGAAGCAGGAAGCACAGGAAGCCCTGACCGAGATGCAGATGAGCGCAGCAGAGTTCGAGAGACAGGCTGGGAGCCTGAGCGCGGGGTATTCTTCCGCCTGCAAAGAGCTGACCGAGGTACCAAAACGGCGCTGAATACAGTGACGAAAGAAACGAATCAGCAGCTTTCCAATATGACGCAGGCGGCGAAGAAGAAAATTTGCCTCTGCGCGTGGATCTCAATTACGGCGGTGATCTTGTGCACGGCGCTGTGCGCCTTGGCCGTGCTGTGGAGCAGATGACGGACGATGCACCGACACGTGACGGAACGACTATAGCTCTGCACATCGACAGCAAGCGCCGCAAGAAGCTCCGGCAAAAGAAAACCGCCCTCGGTCACGCCGAGGACGATCACGAAGATTGGACAATGGAACAGCATCTATAAAAGCAGCCTCCATGCAAGAGGCAGAAAGGGGGCCTATGAAAAAGGATTGGGAGATTTACCGAGACACCGGTATTCTCGGCGGATATATGCCGGAGTGTGCAAAACTTCGGCAAACAGAGGATAGCGATGTCGCAACTGTTTTCCGGGACACAACAACTTGTATGGAAGAAGACTGCATCACAAAACAGCGCGAGATGCTGATCGGCGGCAGACGGTTCTGTATCACATCTGTATTTCCGGCAGAACCTTCCGCAACGCCGACGGACAAGCTGATTGCCTGCATCGACGCGGAACTGGAAAAGGAAGCGCACAGCGCATAAAATTCTCGTAGATTTGTGGCAGCTGATGCGGTATACTTGCCGTACCGTACCGGCTTGCCCCACAGAAAAGGAGGTTATGATGGCAAGTCAGAAACAACAATATACGATTCTCTACGGACGGCTCAGTCAGGAGGACGAGCGTGCCGGAGAGTCAAACAGCATCCAGCATCAAGAGTTAATATGTAAAGGGTGGTTTCTGCCACCTAATACATATGACTGCGGCTCATTTGTGGTGAATGGAACAGCAGTTGTAGGAAAGGAGAAGGAAAGTCCTTGTACCCGCTGGGAATCAACACAAAAAGGAGCTGAACTTTATGAAATCTCTATTTGAGGAAATGGGTGGCACTTACCGTCAGGAGGGCGATTACCTCATCCCGAACCTTGCACTGCCAGACGAACCGGAATATCAGATTGGCAAATATGGGCGTATGCGCCGCAGCTATCTGAAAGACCATCGGCCTGTTCTCTACGCAAACTATCTCACAAGCGGGACGCTGCACCGGCACCTTGCAGAGATTGACCAAGCCTGCAATGAGCGAATGGAAATCATCGTTTCTGCTATGACGAAGCAAGAGGGTGCGACCGAAGCCCTGAAAGCCGCCGACCAGATGGAATGGGTGCGCCGCATGAACAGTATCCGAAACCGCGCGGAGGAAATCATTCTGACCGAGCTTGTATATGACTGATGAATGCCCGTTATTGGCTGCATGGCCGATAACGGGCATTTTCTGCGTTTTAGTTCTTTTGCTCTGTGCTGGCTACCAGCCGGTCAAAGTCGCTCTGATACAGCCGATCCTGAATGACACGGTACTGCTCAAACTCGCTTTCCGCAAAGGCTTTTGCAATGGCAGCGGTGACCTTTCCCTTATCTCGCAGAATCTCTGCATCGTTGAATTGCAGAAAAGCGTCCAGCTTGGAGGCCCAATCTGCCATGGTCATAGGAATATGCCGTCTGGCCTGCCGGGTAGCATAGTCCAGATACATGGTGACGATTTCGTTCAGCTCCTGCATTTCATCCATGGATAAGTAATTCTTCGCAACAGACACATCTGCCTTGACAATCTTGCCGTCAGGAGCATTCTTCCATGAGGACAGCCCCATGTGTTCCTTGGTGTGATCGGCTCGTGCCATAATGACCTCTGCCGACGTGCTGCCATGGACGGCATAGTGCATCTTATTCTGAACTGTAGCAAAGGAATCCTTTGTGGTCTGGCTATCGAGGGAGTAGTCCACAGCGGTGGCGTAAATATCCGTGATTTTCTGGTAAAAGCGCCGTTCGCTGGCTCTCCTACATTGGAACAAAGCTGTTCTCATTTGCTTTGAGCTGGTATATTCTGAAGCAGACCGGATCGGGGCTGAATTTCAGCATTTCACTTTTGGTGAATTATCTTCCTACAATCATTTTTTCTATGATCGCTGGAAGAGTCAGCGATAGATTGAAGCATCCGAACAGGATGCTCGTCGTATGTGATATAGCAAGCGCAATTACCTGTGTTATACCGCTGGTGTTTTTTAGCTTGCCCGCTATATACTGTACGATTTTTATTCTCTCCTGCATTTCAGCACTGTTCAACAATGTAGTAGATGCTCACTTGCCAAACCTTGACGGAATCAAGGATGCGGTCGGGTTAAAAAAGCTGGCTTCCTCATCGCAGCTCATTACATCCGGCGTCAACATCTTAGCGCCTGCTGTTGGGGGAGTTCTTATCAGCGTTATCCCTGTAAAAATGTTTGCCGTAATCAATATCGCTTCATTCTTAATATCCGCATTCGGTGAATTATTCCTTATATTTAATGCGGCAAATTAATGCGGCAAAAACTACTTCATTCAAAGAACAATCGGAGAAAAAGACATATTCCGCATTCCTTTGGCTATTGAGAAATAAGGATTTTCGCCCATTTCTTTTTGGCGACGGTCTTGTAAATTTTTGCGTTACAGCAGGGATCAGTGTAGCGGTTCCGTTCATCATTACGAACGCTCTTGGGATTTCTTCTGGCAGTTATGGGATAATCACCGGATGCTTCGGCTTTGGCTCTGTTTTAAGCGCCTTGTTCCAAACCAAACATCCTTGTAAAACGGAGCTTAAATACCCATATGTTAAAGTAGGAAGCCTTGGATTCATAATGCTATTGATTAGTCTTATTGCGCGGATTCCATATCATCATATCCTCACAGTTATGGCTTTTTGCATACTTGAGTTTATCGTTGGTTGGCTAAGCGTAGCAATCAACATCAAGACAATTACAACAATCCAAATATTTGTCCAAGATGACCTTCGTGGCCAAGTTATTAGCACTCTGACAGCAGTATCATATAGTTTGATACCTATATCGCTGCTTTTGGCTGGTACAGCTGTTGACATGGTGGAATCTTACGTTATCCCGCTGATTTGCGGCAGTCTGCTTGTTGTGTTGCTCGGATGTATACGTCTGTTGGACTTGCGTGCAAATAAGTTGCCGACAGAATAGGGTTATGAATACATTTTCTTAAACCATCAGGCAGTAGTACGCGCTTGCAAACAGCAGCACATTCGCTGCTGCGGATAACCTCACCGTTACCGTCACCGGTAACGGCATCAATCAGACAGTCAAGACCAACTCCAGGGGCGAAATTCAGATCGACAACCTGATGCCCGGCGTTTACACCGTGACCGAGATGGATTACGACAAGTATGAGCCGCAGGACTCTCGCCGTGTGACGGTGGTTTCCGGTCAGGTTTCTACCGTAAACTTCAACAACAAGCTCAAGCGTGGAGATTTGCAGATCGTGAAGTCCTCGGAGGACAATCTCAACGAGGATGTGACCTTCCACCTTTACGGCACTTCACTCTCCGCCATTGCCGTGGACGAGTATGCCGTAACCGATGCAAACGGCGTGGCGACCTTTGAAGATGTCCTTACTATCGTGAGGCGCGAGTGACGGCAGCACGGCGGCAGACTGCTTGCGGGGGCGGTATTGCTACGCTCGCCGCGCTCAGGTTTGCTCCTTTTCAATTCTCTGCCGTAATATAGATTTCTTCGGCTTTTTGTTGGACGGAGATGAGGGCGTCTTTAACATCGCCGTAATTCTGTGCTTCCAGTTGAGTCAGTGCGTCGGTGATCGCGTTGAATAGCAGGTGATACATCTTTTCATAATCAGGCATTTTCATCCCTTCTTGGGATTATAATAACCTGAAACAGATTAAAATGCAAGTTAAGAAGTTGCTTGCTTTATAGTTTTCCTGGGGTGAAGATGATGTATCCGAGATTGAGAGACCTGCGGGAAGACAACGATATGACGCAAGCTGCACTTGCGAAGCTGCTAGGCATGTCGCAGACCGGCTATTCCAAATACGAGACTGGCGAAAACGACGTGCCAACACAAATTTTAATTAAACTGGCCGACCTCTACGGAACCTCCGTCGACTACCTCCTCGGCCGCACCGACAAACGATAAAAACGACCGCTCACGCGGTCGTTTTTCTTGTAATGCGGCGAGCGCAGCGATGCCGCCCCGCAGGCAGTCTGCCGCCAGTCTACCGTCACACGCGCCTCACGATAGTAAGGCGCGGTTGCAACCAGTAACGAATCGCAGAAGACTCATGGCGAAGCCATGTACACCGCACCCGATTGCGCAGCGCGAGCAGCTCTTCAAGCTGCAATCTGCCAATGTCGGGGTCAAGGGGCAGTGCCCCTTGCGTTCTCTTGGGGAATCAAAAGGGGGTCATTCTCTCTCGTGAGAGAATGGCCCCCTTTTTCCGCGCCCCTGTACGGTGCAGGGATAGAAGCGTGCTATCGCGCTGCCTTTTATGCTGTTCAGCAGAACTGCACTGGCTCAGTGGCCGCCTTGAGCCACTCCAGCTCATCCCCACTCAGATACGGCGAGATCGCCGCAAAGACCTTAGCGTGATAAGCATTCAAAAGCTCCACATCGCGCGACGAGAGCAGCGACAGATCGATCGCGTCGCGGTCATACGGCACGAGCGTCAGCGGTTCGAGCGCAAGGAAGCGGCCGTACTCGTTGACCTCAGCCTCGCGTACAACGACGAGGTTCTCAATGCGCACGCCGAACTTGCCGGCAAGGTAAATGCCCGGCTCGTTCGAGAAGATCATGCCCTCTTCAATGACGCAGTGGCGCTTCTGGCGCTTCACGTCCCAGTGTACGCGCTCAGGGCCCTCATGCACGCCGAGGACGAAGCCCACGCCATGGCCCGTGCCGTGGTTGAAGTCGAGGCCCGCTTCCCACAGCGGCGTGCGGGCCAGCATGTCAAGGTTTTCGCCCATGCAGCCGTGCAGGAACTTGGCCGCGCCCAGCTGTATGTGTCCGCGCAGGACAAGCGTGTAGATGCGCTTTTCCTCGTCCGTGAGAGGCCCCAGCGCGATGGTGCGGGTGATGTCGGTCGTGCCCTCCAAATACTGCGCGCCCGTGTCGGCGAGGCAGAGGCCGCGCGGCTCCATGGGAATGTCGGTCTCCTCGGTCGGCTCGTAGTGGACGATCGCGCCGTGCGCGCCGTAGGCGAGGATGGGGTCGAAGCTCTGCTCAAGATAGTGCTCACCCTCGGCGCGAAGAGATTCGAGCTTTTTCGACGCGCTGAGCTCGGTGATCGGCTCTTTGCCGATCGTGTGCTTGAGCCAGTAGATGAAGCGCGTGACGGCCACGCCGTCCTTGATGTGGGCGAGGCGCTCGTTCTCCTGCTCGGCGGGCGTTTTCATCGCCTTCATCAGCTGAATGGGGCTCGTGCGGTCGAGCACTTCGGCACTCTCCGGCACGCTTTGCAGAATGCGGTAGTTGGCGCGCTCGCCGTCGAGCAGTACGCGGGTGCCCGTGGGCAGCGCCGCGACGAGGCGGTAGATGTCGTCATAGGGGGCGAGCGTTACGCCGTCAGATTTCAAATGTGCTTCGATCTCTGCGCTCACGGCCTCTCTCTGCACGCAGAGCGTGGCCTTGTCCTGCTCAAGCAGCAGATACGAGAGAAACACGGGCGTGAAGAGCACATCGTTTCCGCGCAGGTTCAAAAGCCACGCGACTTCGTCGAGGGACGGGATGACGAACACGCTTGCTCCCATCTCCTTCATCTTGCCGCGCACCATTTCGAGCTTTTCCCTGCGCGTCAGACCTGCGTACTGAACGTCCAGCTCCCAGAGAGGCTCGCACGAGAGTGCGGGGCGGTCCGCCCACACAAGGTCGACAAGGTCCTCGCCGCCCGCAAAGCGGATGTGCTTCTCGCGCGTCTTTTCGCCGATCGAACGGGCGAAGTCGTTGCTGATCGTGCGCGAGTCGAAGCCGATCCAGCCGTTTTCAGGAACATGGTCGCGCAGGAACGCGGGGATCTCAGGCACGCCGGGCTGGCCCATGCGCATGAGCTCAATACCGCTGCCTTCTAACTGCTGCGAAGCCTGCAGAAAGTAGCGGCCATCCGTCCACAGCGCGGCGGCGTCCGGCAGCACGACGAGCGTACCGGCAGAGCCGGTGAAGCCGGAGAGAAATTCGCGCGCCTTAAAATGCGCGCCGACATATTCCGAGGTATGGAAGTCGTCGGTCACGACGACATAGGCGTCAATGTGGCGCTTGGCCATCTCCGCGCGCAAAAGCGCGAGCTTTTCGACAGGATTCATCACAAAATCACTCCATTTCTTTGTTACGATAACGACTGCCTTATTCGGCAAAGCTCTCCGTCAGCGTGACGAGCACATTCGTCATGGCCTCGAGGCTGTCCGCGGGGATCCACTCGCGCACGCCGTGGTAATTGTAGCCGCCAGTGGAGAGGTTGGGGCAGGGCAGCCCGTCCCAGGACAAGCGCGCGCCGTCCGTGCCGCCGCGGATGGGTACGCACTGCGGCTCGACGCCGTTGGCGCGGAAGGCGTTTTCCGCGCGCTCGATGAGGTGAAAGTGGGGGAGGATCTTCTCCTTCATGTTGTAGTAGCTGTCATTGATCTGGGCCTCGGCCGTGCCGCCACCGTAAATTTCGTTGATGCGCGCGGCGCAGTCGGCAAAGAGTGCCTTTTTCTCCTCAAAGCGCTCGCGGTCGTGGTCGCGGATGATGTAGCGCAGCGTCGCCTCGGTCACGCTGCCGCTCATCTCGGTCAGGTGGAAGAAGCCCTCGTAGCCGTCGGTCTTCTCCGGGACTTCGTCCTCGGGCAGCATCGCGTGGAAGGCCATCGCTGCGGTCGCGGCGTTGATCATGACATTTTTGGCGCTGCCGGGGTGGACGCCGACGCCGTGCACCGTCAGAACGGCGGACGCGGCGTTGAAGTTTTCAAATTCGATCTCACCGAGTGGGCCGCCGTCCACGGTGTAGCCGTAGTTACAGCCGAGCTCCTGCACGTCGAGCCCGTCCACGCCGTTGCCGATCTCCTCGTCGGTCGTGAAGATGACGCGCACTTCGCCATGTTTGACGTTTTTCTCGATCATCGTCTCGACCGCGGCCATGATCTCGGCGACGCCGGCCTTGTCGTCCGCGCCGAGGAGCGTCGTGCCGTCGGTGACGATGAGCTCTTCGCCCACATGGCTCTCAAGGCCGGGGCAGAGCGCCTCGGTGAGGGAGACAGTGTCGTTGAGCTTCAGCTCGCCGCCCTCGTAGCGCACGAGGCGGGGCTTGACGTTTTCGCCCGAAGCGTCGGGAGCGGTATCCATGTGCGCGATGAGCGCGATGACGGGCGCGTCCACGCCCTCGCTCGCGGGGAGCGTTGCGAGCACGTTGCCGCAGTCGTCCATGTGGACGTCCTCGAGCTTCAGCGCTTCAAGCTCCTGCATCAGCACGCGGCCAAGGTCCTTCTGCCGCTCCGTGGAGGGCGAGGTGCCGGTGAATTCGTCCGAGGTGGTGTAATAGGTCACATAGCGCAGAAAACGCGATTTGGCAGATTCCATTTTGGGGTACCTCCTTGCAGTCATGCTGCGTGATATTTCACGTTCAGTGTACCACAAAAGGGGGCGAACTGTAAAGCCGCGGCGCACTGATCCGCGCAAAAGTGAAACGGTGCAAAAGATTCTTTTGCTTGACAAAGGGCGGCAGTTGATAATATAGTGTGATACATATTAAATAAGAAACTGGGAGGGAAGAGGAAAAATGAACGTGGAAACCATCACGAGCCGGCAGAATCCGCTGATGACGCACCTGCGCAAGCTCGCTTCCTCCCGGTCTTACCGCAAAAAGAGCGGCGAATATCTCTGCGACGGGACAAAGCTCTTGGACGAAGCGCTCAAGTGGGGCGCGCCGGTCCAAACGGCGGTGTTCTCTGACGGTGTGGAGATTCCAACGCTTCCCGATACCGTGCGCGCCGTGCGCGTGAGCGAAGATATGATGCGCTCGGTGAGCCCGATGGAGACGCCGCAGGGCGCACTGTTTACGGTCGCGCTTCCCGAGACGAAGCTGCCCGAAACGCTTGCGGGTAAGCACTATCTCGTGCTGGACGGCGTGCAGGACCCCGGGAACGTGGGGACCATCCTGCGTACGGCGGACGCGTTTGAGTGCGACGGCGTGTTCTTAGTCAACGCCTGCGCCGACCTCTTCAATCCCAAGACGGCGCGCGCCACGATGGGCGCGATCTTCCGCCGCGAGGCGTACAGCGTCACGCCGGAGGAGCTTTTCGCGCTGCTCAGTAAAAGCGGCGTCCCGCTCTACGGCACGGCGCTGCGCGAGGACACCGTGCCGCTGTCTGACGCGAACCTGTCCAAAGCCGCTGTCGCCATCGGCAGCGAGGGGCGCGGACTGTCGCAGCAAATGCTGGATGAGTGCGCCAAGACGCTCAAAATTCCCATGAGCCCGCGCTGCGAGTCGCTCAACGCGGCCATCGCGGCGACGGTCGTTCTGTGGGAGATGTATCGCTGAAACAAACAAGGAGGTGCTCTTCATGGCGGGCCTTAAATACTGGGTGTGGCTCTCGGAGGTCAAGGGACTGACAAACCGCTCAAAGCTTCTGCTGCTCGATTATTTCGGCACGCCGGAGAACGTCTACTATGCCGACGAGGACGAGTATCGCCTCGTCGAGGGCATCGAGCCGCGGCAGATCGCGCTGCTCGCGGAAAAATCGTTGGAAAACGCCGACCGTATCCTCGGCGCGTGTTCGCGGCTGGGGCTGCGGCTTCTCACGATGCAGGACGCGGACTATCCGATGCGCCTGCGCAATATCTTTGAGCCGCCGTGCCTGCTTTATGTCAAAGGCCAGTTCCCCGTTATCGACGAGGAGGTCGCTGTCGCCATGGTCGGCACGCGCAAGGCCTCGCCCTACGGCATCGAAGCGGCGGAGAAGATCGCCTACGGCCTGTGCAAGCAGGGCGCGGTCGTGATCTCCGGCGCGGCGGCGGGCGTGGACAGCGCATCTCACCGCGGCGCGCTGCGCGCGGGCGGAAAGACCATCGCCGTGCTCGGCAACGGGCTGGACATTGTCTATCCCGCGGAGAATGAATGGCTGTACCGCGATATCGCGGCCTCGGGCGCGCTCATCAGCGAGTATCCGCCCGGGACGGCGGCCGAGGCGTGGCATTTTCCCATGCGAAACCGCATCATCAGCGGCTTGAGCCTCGCGACCATCGTGGTCGAAGCGCCGGAAAAGAGCGGCGCGCTCATCACGGCGAATACCGCGCTTGAGCAGGGACGCGATGTTTTCGCCGTTCCCGGTCCGATCGACGCGCCATTAAGCCGCGGCTGCAACCGTTTGATCGCGGACGGCGCGGCGGGCCTCATCACCGACAGCTGGGATGTGCTGCGCGAGTACGAGGCCATCTATCCGCATAAAATACTCGGCGAGCGCGTGGAGCTTCCGCGTACGCTCGGCTATCAGGCGCGCGAGGAGCAAGCGCGCGCCAAGCAGGCCGCGGCGGAGGAAATACTGTCGCTGCCGACACTGAACTTGAAAACCAACGACGCGGGGCTGACCGACGACCAGATCGCCATTCTGCGCACGCTGAAAGACGGCGCGCTGCAGGTGGATGACCTGATCGAAAAGACGCAGATCCCCACGCGCCGTGTTCTTTCCGCGCTGACGATGATGGAGCTTGAGGGCTACGTCGAGCAGGGCAGCGGCAAGCATTTTTCTTTGACCGTCACACTACTGGAGGAATAACATTCATGGCAAAAAAGCATCTGGTGATCGTCGAGTCTCCGGCGAAGGCGAAAACCATTGGAAAATATCTCGGCAAAGACTACGAGGTCAAGGCCAGCATGGGCCATTTGCGCGACCTGCCCAAGAGCAAGCTGGGCGTCGATATCGAGCACGACTTCGAGCCTGTCTATCAGCCCATCCGCGGAAAAGAGGAGCTCATCAGCGAGCTCAAAAAGGCCGCCAAGAGCAGCGACACCGTGTATCTTGCAACGGACCCAGACCGCGAGGGCGAAGCCATCTCGTGGCACTTAAAAGCGCTTTTGAATCTGGACGATGAAAAGGCCAAGCGCGTGACTTTCAACGAGATCACGAAAAAGGTCGTCTCCGAGAGCATCAAGGAGCCGCGCGCCATCGACCAGGACCTGGTCGACGCGCAGCAGGCGCGCCGCGTGCTCGACCGCATCGTAGGCTATCAGCTGAGCCCGCTTCTGTGGAAGAAGGTCCGCCGCGGCCTCTCCGCGGGCCGCGTGCAGTCCGTGGCCGTGCGCATGGTCGACGACCGCGAAAAGGAAATTCAGGCCTTCGAGGCGCAGGAATACTGGACGCTTGACGCCGACCTCACCGACGAGGCGACGCACAAGACCTTTGAGGCGCACTATTACGGCAAGGACGGCAAAAAGGTCGAGCCGGCCTCGGGCGAGCAGGTGGACGGCATCATCGCCGACATCGGCGACAAGCCCTTTACCGTGACGAATATCAAGCGCACGGACAAGCAGCGCTCCCCGTCTCTGCCGTTCACCACTTCCACCTTACAGCAGGAGGCCTCGCGCAAGCTCAACATGACGCCGCGCCGCACCATGGCCATCGCCCAGCAGCTCTATGAGGGCGTGGACATCACGGGCGAGGGCACGGTGGGTCTCATCACCTACATGCGTACCGACTCGCTGCGCATCTCCGAAGAGGCCATCGCTGCGGCGAAGACGTTTATCCTGGGCCGCTACGGGCAGAGCTACTATCCCAAGACCGCCCGCCACTACAAGGCCAAGGCCGGCGCGCAGGACGCGCACGAGGCCATCCGCCCCTCGAACGTCAACCTGACGCCCGAGCAGATCAAGGGCGACCTGACGGGTGAGCAGTACCGCCTGTACCGCCTGATCTGGAGCCGCTTTTTGGCCTCCCAGATGGCGAACGCCGTGTACGACAGTGTGAGCGCGCAGATCATGGCGGGCGGACACGAGTTCCACGCGAGCGCCAGCAATTTGAAATTCTCCGGCTACACCGCCGTTTACGAGGAATCCCGCGATGACGACAGCAAGGAGGAAAAGGAGGGCACGCTGCCGCCGCTCGTCGAGGGGCAGGGCTTGACGCTCGAGGCATATACGCCGCTCCAGCACTTCACTCAGCCGCCCGCGCGCTACACGGACGCGACGCTCATCCGCGCGATGGAGCAGAACGGCATCGGCCGCCCGTCGACCTACGCGCCGACGGTCTCGACGATCTTAGACCGCGAATACGTCATCAAGGACGGAAAATACCTGCGTCCTACGCCGCTCGGCGAGGTGGTGACGGGCCTGATGGAAGAGCGCTTCCCCGACATTGTGGACATGAAGTTCACCGCCCGCATGGAGGAAAAGCTCGATACCGTCGAAGAGGGCAAGACCGCGTGGAAGGACGTCATCCGCGACTTTTACGGCGGCTTTGAGCGCGACCTTGAAAACGCCGAGAAGGCGCTTGAGGGCGTGAGACTCAAGGTCCCCGATGAGGTAAGCGAGGAGAAGTGCGACGTCTGCGGCCGCAACATGGTCATCAAGAGCGGGCGTTTTGGCCGCTTCCTGGCCTGCCCGGGCTACCCTGAGTGCACGTTCACCAAGCCCCTTGTCATCGAAATGCCTGGCCGCTGCCCCAAGTGCGGTGGGCGCATGATGAAGCGCACCGGCGTGAGCAAGAAGACGAACAAGCAGTACACGTACTACGCCTGCGAATTCTCCACCAGCAGCGATCCCGAGAAGAAGTGCGACTTCATGACTTGGGATGTGCCGACGAAGGACGACTGCCCCGAGTGCGGACAGACGATGTTCAAAAAGGCGGGCAAGGGCTTTAAGCGCCCGTACTGCATCAACCCCGCGTGTTCGCGCTTTGTGCCGGAAGACCAGCGCGGCTATGTGAAAAAGAAGACCACCGAGACCGCGGAAGAGGGCGCGGAGAGCGCCGAAGCCGCCGATGCGGCGGAGACCGCGGAAAAGAAGACCGCCGCCAGGAAGACGACGGCTAAGAAGAGCACCACCGCAAAGAAAACGAGCACAAAAGCGGCGAGCACCAAGAAGACCGCGACGAAGACCGCCGCAGCGAAGAAAACGACAAAGAAGGCCGCAGCCGAGGATGGTGCAGAAAAGCCCACAAAAAAGACGGCGGCAAAGAAGACCGCGACCACGAAAAAGGCGGCCGCTAAGAAGACGACCGCCAAGTCCGCGGCCAAAAAGACCGCGGAGAAAGAAGAAAACTGATGCAAGTAACTGTGATCGGCGCCGGCCTTGCCGGCTGCGAGGCTGCCTGGCAGCTCGCGCAGCGCGGCATCGCCGTGACGCTGCATGAAATGAAACCCGAAAAGACCACCCCCGCGCACCACACGGCGGATTTTGCCGAGCTTTGCTGCTCGAATTCGCTGCGCTCGGACCAGATCGAAAACGCGGTCGGCCTTCTCAAAGAGGAGCTGCGCCGCCTCGATTCGCTGATCCTTGCCTGCGCGGACGCGACGCGCGTGGAGGCGGGCGGCGCGCTGGCGGTCGACCGCTACGGCTTTTCAAAGCTCGTGACAGAGAAGATCCGTTCGCATCCCAATATCACGGTTGTTCCCGGCGAGGTGACGGCCATCCCCGAGGGGAACGTCATCATCGCCTCGGGCCCCTTGACGAGCGACGCGCTCGCCGCCGCCATCGCGGAAAAGATCGGTGACGGGCACACGCTGAACTTCTTCGACGCCGCCGCCCCGCTCGTGACCTTTGAGAGCGTCGACATGGATTCGGCGTTTTTCGCCTCGCGCTACGACAAGGGGACGGCGGACTACATCAACTGCCCGATGACGGAGGAGGAGTACGATGCCTTCTGGCAGGCGCTCACGACCGCCGAGGAAGCGAGCGTACACGGCTTTGAGGATAAAAACGTCTTCGAGGGCTGCATGCCCGTCGAGGTCATGGCGCGCCGCGGACACGATACGCTCTGCTACGGCCCGCTCAAGCCGCGCGGTCTGCGAGACCCGAAGACGGGGAAAGAGCCCTATGCCGTCGTCCAGCTGCGGCGCGACAACGCGCAGGGCAGCGTCTATAACCTTGTCGGCTTCCAGACGCATCTGCGCTTTCCCGAGCAGAAGCGCGTGTTTTCGATGATCCCCGCGCTGCATGATGCGGAGTTTGTGCGCTACGGCGTGATGCACCGCAACACCTATCTCCGCTCGCCGGGGATGCTGGACCGCTACTATCGCCTGATCGCGGATGACCGCATCGCCTTTGCCGGGCAGATGACCGGCGTGGAGGGCTATATCGAGTCCGCAGCTTCGGGCTTTCTGGCGGGCATCGAGATGGCAAGAAGACTCGAAGGCAAACCGCCCGTCGATTTCCCACGCGAGACGGCCATCGGGGCGCTGGGGCTTTACATCAGCGATACGACGGTCTCGGACTTTCAGCCGATGAACGTGAACTTTGGTATCATGCCGCCGCTGGGCTACCGCATCAAGGGCGGCAAGCGCGTGAAAAATGCGCAGCTCGCCGCGCGCTCGCTTGAAAAGATCGACGCGATGCGCGAGGACGTGCTGAGTGACAGGAAAGGAGAGTGACCCCGTGAAGATCATCGTCGACGCCATGGGCGGCGATTTCGCCCCGCTCGCGCCCGTCAAGGGCGCGCTGATGGCGCAGGAGAAGTACGGCGTGGACATCGTCCTGACCGGAAAAACGGAAGAGATCTTGAAGGCCCTGCAGCAGTGCGGCTGCAAGGAGCTCCCCAAGGGCATGGAGATCGCCAACGCGACCGAGGTGGTCGAGATCTGCGACGATCCGGCCACGGCCTTTAAGCACAAGAAGGATTCGTCCCTCACCGTGGGGCTCAATATGCTGCACGCGGGCGACGCGGACGGCTTTGTCAGCGCGGGCAGCACGGGCGCGCTCCTCGCGGGCGCGACGCTTCTCGTCAAGCGCATCCGCGGTCTGCGCCGCGCGGCGCTCGCGCCGACGATCCCGACGGCCAAGGGCAAGGCCGTACTCATCGACTGCGGCGCGAACGCCGAGTGCACGGTCGAATACCTGCTGCAATTTGCGTATCTTGGCAGCTACTATGCGCAGAAAGTGCTCGGCGTCGAAAATCCGCGCATCGGTCTTTTGAACATCGGCGCGGAGGAGAGCAAGGGCGACACGCTGCGCCGCGAAACGTATCAGAAGCTCAAGGAAGCGGGCGAGGCGGGGCATCTCAACTTTACCGGCAACATTGAGGCCAAGGAAGCGATGCTCGGTGAGTGCGACGTTATCGTCGCCGACGGCTACAGCGGCAACATCATGCTCAAGAGCATCGAGGGCACGGGCAAGCTTCTTTCCATCAAATTGAAGGAAATGCTGATGCACAGCACCGGCACGAAGCTGGCGGCGCTGCTGCTCAAGGGACAGCTCGGCAATTTCAAGAAAATGCTCGACGCGAACGAGGTCGGCGGTACGGCGCTGCTCGGCATCTCGAAGCCGGTTGTCAAGGCGCACGGCAGCGCAAGTGAGGTCGGCATCTGCAATGCGGTCCGTCAGGCGATGGAGGTTGCGCGCAGCGGTATCATCGACGACATCGCGCAAAATATCGACAAGATGCGTATTGAACAGAAGGCAGAATAACGCGAATGCCAAAAAGCGGCAAAATGGGTATTGACAGTACAGTGCCTTTGCCGTATCATTTGGAAGAACCAAAACCGTGAGAGGAAGTATAAGACTTATGAGCCCCGAAGAAATTTTCAAAACGATGCAGAAGCTGATCGTCGAGCAGTTCGCGCTCGACCCCGATGAGGTCACGATGGACAGCTCTTTTGAGGAAGATCTTGGCGCCGACTCCGTGGATCTTGTCGAACTGGTGATGGCCATGGAGGAAGAGTTTGAGCTCGATGAGATCCCCGAGGAGGAGCTCACCTCGCTCAAGACGGTGGGCGACTGCGTGCGCTACCTGAGCACGAAGCTCGGTTAAGAAGAAAAAAGCCGCCCCGCTTTGCGCGGGGCGTCCTTTTATCAGGAGGAAACACCATGCAGGCCTTGGAAGAAAAGCTGCAATATCATTTCAAAAATCCGGCGCTGCTCGAAGAGGCGCTGCGCCACAGCTCGTATGCCAACGAGCACCGCGGCGCAAACTTTTTCAGCAACGAGCGCCTGGAATTCCTGGGTGACAGCGTGCTCGGCTTTGTGACGGCGGAGTATCTGTTTGCCAAGCATCCTACCGCGCCGGAGGGGGAGCTGACGCGCATCCGCGCGCTGCTCGTGTGCGAGGACAGCCTGCACGAGGTCGCGCAGCGCCTGGAGCTTGGAAAATACTTAAAGCTCGGCAACGGCGAGGAGAGCTGCGGCGGCCGCACGCGTCCGTCTATCCTGGCCGACGCGACCGAGGCGGTGTTTGCCGCGGTGTACCTTGACGGCGGCATCAGCGCGGCCAGCGCGCTCATCCACCGCGTGCTGCTCGACACCGAACGCGAGGAGGTCGCCGAGGAAAAGCGCCGCGACTATAAGACCATTTTACAGGAATTCGTGCAGCGCACGCCGAACCAGACGCTTTCCTACCGCCTGTTTGGTGAGAGCGGCCCCGACCATGACAAGACGTTCTATTTTGAAGTCCTGCTCAACGGCGGCGCTGTGGGCAAGGGCGCGGGCCGCAGCAAGAAGGAAGCCGAGCAGATGGCCGCAAAAGACGCGCTTGAAAAACTGACGAATCAGCGCTGAAGCATATGATCACCGACTGCTTTGACAATAAGACCGAGCCTGTCATCAGCCTGCGGGACTTTTACGGCGAGCAGAAGCACCTTATCGAAACGTGCCTGATCCTGTTTTCGCAAAAGATCTATCAGCATTTGCTGGAAGCCTTTCCCTGCGAAAAGATCGGCCTCATCGGCGCGTGCAACGGGAACATTCCCATTTACCGCATGAATTACAAGGGAAAGGACATCGCGTTTTACCTCTCGGGCATCGGCTCGGCGATTGCCGCGTCGGAGTGCTATGAGGCGAGCTGGATCGTCGGCGCTTCAAAGTTTGTGATGTTCGGCTCATGCGGGAGCCTGAATCGTGAGGCGACGAGGGGCAAATTCATCGTCCCGACGGAGAGTTACCGCGGCGAGGGCTGCTCGTATTATTTCGCCGCGCCGTCCGACTACATCACGGTCGAGAATGCGCAGAAGCTCTCGGCCATCTTTACCGAGCTGGGCGTCCCACACGTGACGGGGCGGGTTTGGACGACGGACGCCATGATCCGCGAGACCGCGGGCCTCGTCGCGCAGCGAAGAAGCGAGGGCTGTCTCGCCGTGGAGATGGAGCTCGCCGGTGTGCAGGCGGTGTGCAGTTTTTACGGCTTATCGCTCTATAACTTCCTCGAGGCGGGGGACGTGCTGGAGGAGAGCGGCTACGATGTCGCCAATCTTCGCGGCGCGAACCACGACCTCGGCAAGCTCTATATCGCGCTGGAAACGGCGCTGCGCATCTGAATAGAATCGAAAACGCCATGACAAAGTCACGGCGTTTCTTTTTTGCTGTTTTTCTTCTTTTCAAAGAGGATCGATAGCCCCGCGTAGAGCAGGAACAGCCCGAACGGCTTGCGGAAGACGCTGCTGTCGACCATTGTCGTCAAAAACGCGGCGGCGAGCGCACAGAGCGTGCCGGTCGGGATGGCCGTGCACAGGACGGCTTTGTCGAGATATCCGTTTTTGCGATGCGCGAAGAGCGAGATGCCCGCGGTTGGCAGAAAATAGAGCAGGTTGATAGCCTGCGCTGTGCGCTGCTCCACGCCGAAAAAGAGCGTCATGCACAAAAGCAGCAGCGTCCCGCCGCCGACGCCCCAGGATGAGAGGATTCCCGTCAAAAGCCCGCAGAGCGCGGGAAAGAGCCAGTCCGTCACAGAAGGTACCTCACCGCGCCATAGAGCAGAAACAGCGCGAAAATGCGCTTGAGCCATGTGTTCGGCACGCCCTTGAAGAGCCTGCCGCCGATCCATCCGCCTGCAAGCCCGCCGACAAGGTAGGGGAGCGCCTCTCCGAGCGGCAGCACGCCGCGGAACGCATACACGAGCACCGACACAAGGCAGAACGGGAAGATGACAGCCACGCAGGTCGCAAGCGCCGTCTTGTCGGAGAGCTTTGCCCACGAGCGCAGCAAAAACGCGAGCGGGATGCCGCCGCCTCCGCCGAATAAGCCGTTCACCGTGCCCGCGAGCGCGCCGCAGACGCGGTATTTGCCCTTTTCCGTCATGCTGTCACCGCCTTTTTCGATGCTATGTAGCGGCCGCCTTAAGGGGCGGCTGCAAAAATTACTGCTTCTTGAAGCTCTGGCAGTCGGTGCACTGGTCCATGGTGGGGTTGGCCTCGTGCGTACCGACCTGGATGGCGTTCAGACCGCAGTACTGGGCGTCCTTACAGTGGTTGGCGCAGTTGGTCACGGCACAGCGAATAGAGGTGTTGGGCGTGCAGGAGCAGCCGTTATTGGTATGATCGGTCATGGATTTGTCCTCCTGAAAAAATTGTTTTGGCGTTTGCCGCGCTTAGTTTGCGCGCATTTTTGCCCGCTATGCAAAAGGAAGAACATTCCAATAAAAAACGTCCGGCTGAATATCAGCCGGACGTTTTTTCACTTGTCATTTTAGAAGCTCGTCGATCGCGCGGTAAAGTTCGGAGAGCGTCTCCTCGTCATTTTGCTGGATGGCGGCGGTGACGCAGGTATCCATGTGGTTGCGCAAAATCTGGCGGCTGGTCGAGCGGATAGCGGACTCCACCGCGGCGAGCTGGATCAGCACCTCGGAGCAGTCGCGGTCGTCCTCCACCATCTTTTTGATGGATTCGAGATGCCCGATGGCACGCGCAAGGCGGTTGCTGATCTTTTTCGTCTGCTCGGGGTCATGGACATGCCCGTGCATATGGGGGGTGCCCGTGGCTGTGCTCATGGACGTGTTCGTGCTCGCTCATGGCATTCTCCTTTAGAACTTCAGCGCACCGACGCTTGCTTCCACGGTTCGGATATACGCGCGGTCGATGATCTGCTGGGCGACGGCCTCGAGATATGGCGTGAGGGGCATGTCGTTGTCCATTTCGGGTACCTTGCTGCGAAGCAGGTCGTAGATAGCCTGCGTGCCCTTGGCGCAGCGCTTGTCCTCGTAGCAGTCGAGCGCCTGACCGTCGCAGATGAGCTCGGCGGCGAGGATATACTTGGCGAGGTGCATCGAGTCATAGGCCTTCTTGGCGGCGTTGTAGCCCATGTTGACATAGTCCTCCTGGTTGGCGCAGGTGGTCAGATTGTCGACCACGGCGGGGTGCGCGAGGATACGCAGCTCGCCCTGAAGACCCGCGGAGGCGTACTGGATCATCATGAGACCGTTGTTGAAGTCGGCGTTCTTGTTGAGGAACGCCGGCAGCTCGCTCACCAAGCTGTTGAGCAGGCGGTCGATGCGGCTGTTGCTCATTTTGCACAGATCTGTGATCGCGATGCAGAGGTTGTCGGACGCCATACCGGCATAGGTGCCGTCGGCGTTGCAGCCCATCAGCGCGACTGCGCCGCCGTCCTCTTCATCGAAGATGAGCGGGTTGTCGACGGACGAGTTGAGCTCGATAGCGAGCGTCGCCTGCGCGTCCTTGATGGCCTTTTTGACCGGGCCGTGGAGCTGCGGCATGCAGCGGATGGACAGCGCGTCCTGCACGCGGTGGCCGCGGTAGCGCTCAAGTATCGGGCTGTCCTTCAAAATGGCGCGGATGTTGGCCGCGGTGTTGATCTGGTCGGGGTGCGGGCGCACGGCCATCAGGCGCTCGTCCATAGCCATCAGCGTACCCTTGAGCACCTCGAGCGTGAAAGAGCCCGCAATGTCTGCCGTCAAGCTGAGCGTTTGCGCGTCATAGATCGCAAGCGACGCGAACGCGGTGACGGACGTGGTGCCGGAGAGCAGGATAAGGCCTTCTTTGGAAGAAAGCACGACGGGCTTGAGGCCCGCGCGCTTGAGCGCCTCTGCGCCGTCAAGCGTTTCACCCTGATAGGTGGCCCTGCCCTCGCCGATCATCACCATGCCGATGTGGCCCTCGAGCGTCAGATAGCCGACGGAGCCATGACCGGGGACGATGGGGCTGATGCCCGCGTTGAGCATGTCGCGGATCAGCGCGAGCGTTTCAAGACGGATGCCCGTATGGCCGGAGCCGAAGTGGCAGAGCATGACAAACATCATTGCGCGCGTGCACTCCTCGGCGATGGGCTCGCCGACGGCGCAGGTGTGGGCGTAGATGTTGTTGCGCTGGATCGTCTCGCGGTCCTTTTCGGGGATGAACTTTTTCCAGTTGTCGCCAAGGCCCGTGGTCAGGCCATAGATGGCCTTGCCTTCGTGGCTGAAGCGGTCGACATGGGCGCGGCAGTAGTTGACGCGCTCTTCATATTCTTTGGAAAACGCGACCTTTGCGCCAAAGCGCGCGACACTGACAAGGTCGTTGATGGTGGCGGTGCCGCCAAGCGTAACAGTGTTCATATCGGATCGTACCTCTTAAAATGTGGGTTTCGCTCTCTTACAGGGAGTTGTCGGTCTTGTAGCCGTCGGCCTCGATGGCGATGTAGCGCACCTTTTTGCCCATCTCCATCTCGCCGTAGAACGCGACGTAGTACGGGCGGTAGAAGGGGCGGTAGGATGCGACCTCCATCGAGGTGATGATGTGGCCCGAATGGCGGCGCATGATGCGCATGGCGACGCGCTTGGCCTGGGCGATGATCTTTTCTTTGTCGAAAGTGGAATCCTGGCACATGTCAGGATCGAGGTCAGCTTCGTAAAGCGGGAGCGGCTGCTCGTGGTAGCTCGCGGTGCAGCGCGTGCCTTCGACGATCATGCAGATCTTCTGCGAGTTGCCGCCCATCTGGCCCTTGCGGGTGAAAAAGCGCTCCACAAGGCCGGGCTTGAAATAGGCGTCGAACACGACTTCAAAGCTCTGCAAATAGAGCTGCTTCATCGTGATCTTGCCGCCGCCGTACATGGCCTTGCCGATCAGGTTGCCGCCGCCGCGGGCCTTGACGAAGGCTTCGGAGTCGGTCATTTTCTTTTGGGTGATTAAAACGTCCACTGTGCGGGAACCTCCTTGAAACGGAATGGGAGAGTAAAAAAGCAAATACGAGAAAGACAGATTCCGCGGGGGAATCAGCCTACCTTCTCATCATACGCCAACGCTGGGGGAATGACAAGCCGCTTTTAGCGCGTTTTGTGGCAAAAACGGAAGAGTTTACACATTTTTTCGGCAAGCGGAAACTGAAAAACCGCTTTTTTGCGAAAGAAACAGCCGCTTGCCGGTTCATGCCACTTTTGTGCATAACGCAGAAACGCATGACCGTTTGGCGTGAAAAGATTATACTAAGTTACCGTTGAAAAAAGCGTTGAATCCGTTGGGCGGCCCGCATGGCGAAGCGGGCGGCGATGCGCCGCGGATTCAACGATAATTCGTCGGCGAAGCATTATGATAAAATAAGAATGCTTCATAGCATCGTTGTATCATTGCTGTGGAGGGCGGAGGATAGCGCCCCCGAAAAGGCAATGCAGATATAATAAGAAATCAGGCAAGCAATAAAAAGAGGAGATAGCAATATGTCTTTACTGACCAGCAAGCTGAGCGACGAAGATCGCAAGAAAGCGCACGAGCTTTTTGGAGTGCCCGAGCAGTTCGACGAAGTGGCCGACCTGATGGTGCACGAGGAGGAATGGCAGGTCATTCTTCTGATGGGCAAGGAGCCCATGACGGAAAAGGAGCTGCGTAAGCTCATGGAGAAGAACCGCCTGGCCGCGTCGCCCTACGTGCTCATCAACCGCATGTACTCCCGCAACGTACTCAACAAGGTCACGAATGCGGACGAGCCGACCTGGAAGATCAGCGACTTCTACAGCCGCTATTCCTACTATGTGCAGTTTGAGTACTATGAGTTCGGTTGTCTGCCGCGAGAGCTCATCGAGGCGCTCTACGACTGGCAGACAGAGATTTATCAGTCGATCTATCTGCCGCAAGTGAAGGCCAAGGTCGCCGGTGAGGGCGTCTATGTCCACAACCAGACGTATCTGACGCTCGAGGAGTTCGATAAGATCATCGACGGGCATCACGGCAGCATCCATCTTGTGCCCTGCAACTGCAAGAGCCAGAAGTATTTCCACGACCGCAAGCTCAATGTGTGCGTCAACATGAACGACGGGCCGAACAGCGCGGTCGACCGCGGCATGGGCGAGCCCATCAGCCCTGAGGACATGAAAAAGAAGGTGCGCGAGTTCAACGCCAGCGGACTCATGCAGAACGGCGAGGACGGCTTCATCTGCAACTGCGACGGTCTGTGCTGCTTCCCGATGCAGATGGCCTATAAGGCCGGCTCCCGCCTGATCTATCCCGAATCCAACTGGAAGATCGACTGGCACGAGGACGAGTGCGTCAACTGCGGCAAGTGCACGAAGATTTGCAACTTCGGTGCGTTCTACAAGGACGACAACCGCAAGGTGCACTACGATGTGGACAAGTGCTGGGGCTGCACCATCTGCGCGCCCAACTGCCCGAAGCACGCTATCCACCTGCTGCCGAGAGAGCAGAAGACCTGAGAGAAGCACTTAAGGCACTACGCAATAGCATTTTGGCCGGACGGTGCCCTAAAAGTGGCCGCCCGGCTTTTTTCTTGCTTTGCGCGAGAAATGGAGAGAGGAAGTCAGCACCATGGCACTTATCAAAGTTCTGATCATCTTTGTGGTGATCCTCGCCCTGCTTAACAAACGCCTGCCCCTTTATCTTGCGATGATTTTTGGTTCACTCCTGATGATCATGATGTTCCGTCTGCCGCTCGCCACGGCGGGGCAGACGGCGCTGCACACGATCACGGGCTGGGACGTCTGGTCAGTGAACCTTGCGATGTACGTGATCTCGGTGCTTGTCTACGAGCTTGACCTGCGCCATCGGTTCGAGGATGCACAGCGGGCGATGAATGGACTAATGCGCGACCCGAGGCTCAACACGTCGCTTGCCTGCATGTTCATCGGCCTGATGCAGGGCCCCGCCACCGTGACGATCTGCGGCGGCATGGTGGACACGATGGCGGGCGACCACCTCGAAAACGATGAAAAGGCGGCGGTCGCCACGTACCTCCGCCACATTCCCGAGGCTATGGTGCCGACGTTCACGGGCGTTATCGTGGCGTGCAGCATCAGCGGCATTTCCATTTCATCCTTTTTCGTGTGGATGATCCCGATGGCATTGCTGACGCTTCTGGCAATCTACCTTGTCTATCTGCGCCGCGTGCCGCGCACAGTCGGCGAGACGGGACGCAGCAAAAAAGAGTGCGTGCGTCTGCTTTTGCGGAGCCTGTGGTCGCTGCTGCTGGCAATCGCGGTGATCATCGTGTTTTCGCTGCCGACGTGGGCCGTCGTGGCGGTCATCGCGGCCGTCAACGCGCTGGTCGAAAAATTCTCCGCGCAGGAGGTGCGCGATGCGCTCATCAAGGGCTTTGACCTAAAGTCGCTGCTCGGTATTACGATGACGTATGTCTTCAAGGACCTTTTGATCCTTGGCGGCGTGATCGACGTGCTGCCGACGTATTTCGAGCATCTGCCCATTCCGGCGTTTCTGGTGCTCGTGATCCTGTACGCGTTCGGCACGCTGGTCGCGGGATCGAGCGCCGCGGCCGCGGCCTTTATCCCGCTGGCCTACACCATGATCCCGAACGGCGGCGCGTTTTTGCTGGCGCTGCTGATGAGCGTCAGCTTCGCCTCGAGTCAGCTGAGCCCCACGCACATCTGCACGGCGATCATCTCGGACTATTTCGGCGTCACATTCTTCGCCACGGTCAAAAAGCTCCTGCCGCTGTTTCTGCTCACCGTTCTCATCGCCTGCGGCTATTACATGCTGCTGACGGCGGTATTCTGAAGAAAACAAACAAGGCCTGTGCCAAGCAGCACAGGCCTTGATCGATTTTCTGTAAAGGGAAAATCAAAGGGAAAACAGAGCAAAAAATGCAGACCCTTTCCCCTAAACGGGTATTTCGGGCGATTTCCAGAGAAAAATCAAGATTTGAAAAACACAAAAATACAACTAATTCAATATAAAAAGAAAGGATTCCAAACATTTCTGCTTGAAATCCTAACTTCTGGAGGTGACACCCAGATTTGAACTGGGGAATGAGGGTTTTGCAGACCCTTGCCT
>ERZ839767.2426-NODE-2426-length-24267-cov-4.423922_pt1 | contig 24267 bp, 25 predicted proteins | sample MGYA00519879_ERZ839767 | MGnify/ENA primary metagenome ERZ839767 (study PRJEB31850, sample SAMEA3708852) | human gut metagenome | biome: human gut; feature: human-associated habitat; material: faeces | place: China | collected 2014 ... | reverse complement strand
CAAGAAGCTCATCAATCTTAGCCATAAGTCCTCATTGCGCTTTTCATCGCGAAGATGTATGGCCATAAGCTCACATAACAATTTTGATTTTTCGTCACTTGACATATCTGAATATGGGTCCACCCAAGGTTCCGGAGAATCCTCGCGGGCCTTAAGCAACTTTGATGAAGTTAAGATTCTATTGCGTTCTTCCTTGTCCATATCCATGGGTTATCACACCATAAAGATACGAAAAAATAATAACACAAACAAGAAAATGAACCATTATTTATCTGATATTCAATTCTTTAATCACTTGATTTTCCAGTAGCAGCACAACATCTTCCCAGTTGATTTTATGTACAGGCAAGTCATTTTCAAACTCGACATGCATAAACTTATATCCCGGGACAAAACGTTTCTCATAAAGGCTGTAAGAACGGCTGTCATAACTGAACAGCCGTATCAGCCGATGATCTTTAGACATGACTATAAAGACATCGCCATCTTGGGGCTCACGGTCTAATTGCTGATGTATAATAGACAATACACGTTCATATTTACAACGCATATCGTGGAAGCCACGCAAATAATAGAATTGGTTCAGACCGGTTATGCTCAACATAAAGCCTCCAGTTTCTCTACCAAGCGTTTTAGGCCATCGTAGGTTAAATATTGCTGTTGAATATGAATCCCGTTGGTCATCCGAATATTCACCATGATGCGGGGAATATACAATGATTGTGGGGAAGTTGAAACTTCGTTCTCCGAAGTACCCTCATGGAGACTCGAAGGAGCGCCTTCCACATGAACGGGAACCAGCTTGTGACGCGTATCCTTGTACCATTTTTCAAACAGGTTATAAGGCAGCTTGTTTCTAAAGCAGAACTTCTGGAGAGATTCGCCGGCCGGTACGGATTCTGCTTTGTAGCGAATAAAAAATCTCTCAAAATCTGAGTTGCTGTACATGATTCAATCGTTTTGGTTACAGCAGCAAAGTTATTCATTACGCAGCGAAGTTCATATACGTCTTTTTTGGACGCTAACCAAATTTATTAGTATTGAATGGGATGCTTTGGCTGGTATCTTTCGTTCTGCTTCTGCCCATTGTTTCCTTACATAGTTTATGGAAACTATGCAAAAGGATCTTTGTAAAGTCCCAATAATTGTTTTGCAAAATAGTAAAAGAACTGAATATCATCTATAAAATAGCGTCTGAATAGTCGCTTGGGTTCTTTCAAGAAACGGTAGAACCATTCCATCGCCAAGATTTGGACTATTTTGGGGGCACGCTTTATGTTACCGGCTTCAAAGTCGATGGTAGCACCAAGAGCCATAAATAATTTCACACCGGACATCCGTCTACGGTACTTTGCTATCCACTTTTCTTGCTTGGGAGCACCGGCTCCAACCAACAACACAGTAGCACCACTTTCATTGACGATACGTATCAACTCTTCACACTCCTGTTCGTTCTTCTCGAAACCGTAAGAAGGGGAATGCACACCGACCACTATTTGCTTCCCTACTCTTCTGTTTATATTCTCCATCGCCTTTTTGGCAACTCCTTCGGCTGCTCCTAACAGAAAAATTTTACAATTGGGATTATTGGCATGATAATTATAGAATGCCGTAAAGAAACTGCTTCCCGGAATAGCCATCTGCAAGGATCGCTTTAATAGTTTTGATGCAAGATAAAGGATTTGGCTATCGCATACTACCCATTCCGCTTGCTGATAGATGTCGTAAAATTCTCTGTCATGCTGGAGCTTTATCAAGTGGTCGAGATTTGGGGTATAGAGAATACCTTCGGCCATTTGCTCTAACAGCTCTTTTTGGGTGAGAGAGAGGATGTTAAGATTTAGGAAGCGAACTGAGTTCTTCATTAGAAGTTAACCTTTACAATTTAGCAAATAATTTATTCCATGAATCTACAATTGATTCTACCGAATATCTTTTACTGGTTATTATAGCTGCTTGTGCCAAATTATTACGTTTATCAGCATCCAACATTAATTCTTTCATTTTTTCTGCCGCAAATTCTGTATCATACCCTTTTTTATTATAAGGTAAAATTACACCATCCACTCCATCTGAAATAATATCATAAACAGCAGAATAACTTCCATATACTACAGGAATCACTCCAAAACTCATTGCTTCTGCCAAAACAAGTGGAAATCCTTCATATTCAGAGGTAAGAATCAATATCGATGCACGTTTATAATATTCTAAAGGACTTTGAAATCCTTCAAATGAAATACGCTGTAAAGATATTTTTTTAGCTTGCTCTTCTACATTTTCACGTTCTAAACCATCTCCTACAATCGTCATATGCCAATCTGGAAAACTATTTTCTAACTGTGCCCATGTACCTATTACACGGTTCACTCTTTTCTGACAAAAATCCAAACGACCTACAAATAAAATCTCTTTCTGTTTCTTAACAGTATCATATTCAAATCTATCACAATCAATGGTTACAGGATTAGTCTGTACGATTAATTTTGTAGTAGTTCTAATACCTGTAAATGCCTTAAATGTCTCAACAAAACTAGGAGACAATACCATATAGCAATCACTATGATGATAATTCCAACGCATCCCTTGTGCTGTTATTTCATAGAATACACTACGCAACACATTCAATAACATACATTTCAACGGATTATTCGTTTGAGCTAATTTGTCATCTATACTTTGAAGTCGTCCGTTTCTATCAGGAGTGTTATGGTACACTGAAATAAATTTCACATCTAATCCACAAGCAGCTTTAAGGGCCGTCTTTAATGGAAAAAAAGGTAAGCCCCATTGATTAATCACTATTTGCACCCGCTCTTCTAATATTACAGAACGCATTGAAGATACATTCTCCTTACTACACCTAAATCCCCGAAGTGTATAGGTTTTTACCTTTTCATCCAACATATTAATAATAGAATGGCTAGCATCACCAAAAGCTATGATAGAAACGCGAAGCCCTTTTTTAACAAATTGATTAGCAAGGCAAGCAGTAACCATCTCTACACCTCCTACTTCAAATGTCTTTAGTACGAATAATATCCCCATCCTTACACCTTATTTAAAGAGCAAACCAATAATTATAAGACTGACTAGGAGGGTTTATCACATTCCTCTTTCTCAATATTTTTGCAGGGTTACCACCTACTATGGCATTTTCTTCCACATCTTTTGTCACTATACTCCCTGGCAATACAACACAATTATGATGTAATGTGACTCCAGGCATTATCATGGCATTAGAAAAAACAAACACACCATCTTCTATTACAACAGGAGAACCTTTAGTTTCAAATTGTGGACTATCAATATTATGTCCCAGCGTATAGATCTTCACATTATGAGCTATTCCTACATTATTGCCAATAGTAATTCCTCGACGATTATCCAAATAACATCCAAAATTCACTACAGAATTTTTACCCATTTCAAATTTACCTACATGAAAAAATTTACAGTAACGATGGATACAACTTCGTTTCCCTATTCTCATACCAAATAACCGCAAATAAGAACTTCGCAAAGGATTAGGAATAAAATGATATGAAACATTAAGGAAAGCTACCAAGATAAATTTGCATTGAAGAAATATTAATTTTATTCTAAGAATATCCATTTTTCAGGAATTATTAAAGAATTTATATTTTGATATTTTTGCACTTCTTCATTAAACCATTTTTTAGGGCAAACAACTATTTTATTATCATTTCTATTTAAATAAGCCCCCCACCAACTATATGTACTATTAGCTATAATATTATGTTTAAACAAACTCATAAGTTGCATATCAAAATGATTTCCCCATCCTATACAAGGATTCCAATCAACCGCTATATATGATACCCCCTTAATATTTTTATTAACCCAATCCCAATTATCAGAAAAAATATAAAACTTGGGGTCATTGATCTTTGACTTTATATATGCAATAGCATTCTGATAATAAGAAGCAGAGCAAGTTCCTTGATAATCTCGACGTAATAAATAGTCTTCTCCTTTCCTTATATGAATTGCAACAGAATTTTCTGATTGAATTTTAACTGCTAAATTTTGATTCTTAAAATCAGTAAAATTACTGAAGCCAAAAACTTTATAAATTTTATCTTTAACATTATCTACCATATTTGCATTTTGAAAAGCTCCAGCAATATATACATTTGATTGTAACTCTTTTTCTGTTACCAAATCAAATACTTCGGGCATTTTAACACGGGCTGTAAAAGGGAAATAGTGTCTCCGAATTTTTGAAATAAGATCATAACCACCTCCCAAAACATAAATATCAAAAACTGACGCTTGTTCAACTCTCGCATTAGGAAATATTGCATTCCAATTTATATCTTCCATTTTCCATTTCGATGGTTTATACAGATTATCCAAAAAAACATTATATCCTTTTTCCTTCAGATACAAGTAATAACTGTATTGGAACATTCTATTAGCTAAACCAGCCGACATTCTCACAATTACTTTCATTCTTTTATTTGATTATAATATTTAACAAAAATATCCTTAGGACTTTTATCGGCAAAAACACAGTATATAATATTTCTATGTGCACGTACATCTATATAAAATTTTTGATTATGCGTTAAGATATAAAAATAGAGATTTACACATAGTTTCGCAAACGATCTCAAAATAACTAGAATACTTAATAGAAAATATTTAAAAAAACTTGAGTTTGAATAATAGTTCAGTTCTCCTTTTACTGCCGCTGGCGATGTTGCTGTTTTAACTAAATTCGCTGTAGCATTTTCTATATGATATATTTTTACGTTTGAGTCTACAAAAAATAAATACCCCATTTGGTTTGCTTTGGCAGACAAAGCAATATCTTCTGGACAAAAAAAATATTGTTCATCAAACATTCCCAATTCCTTCAGCACTTCCGTTCGAAAAAGAAATGCTGCGCCAACAATATCATATGTCTGAAAAACACCTGTTTGGTAGGTATATTTAGATTTAATTTTTTGTTCTTTCCATAACCCCATAAGAAATAAAGAATAAGTTAAAAAAGAATGTCTAGGTCTTCCACAACTTTGAATCTCATCATTTTTAAAATAAGTTGCCGGACTTATACAGACAACAGATTCCGGCAATTTTTCTATCGAATCAAATAATAAATCTACTACTGGCATAGGAAAGACTGTATCATCATTTAATATAAAACAATATTTTCCTTTTGCTATTTTTATTGCCAAATTATTATTTTCAGAGAAGCCTCTAATTTCTTTACTTTCAATTATTTTTATCCATGGATAATTTTGCTTTATGTACAATAAATTTTCGGGACTAAACATATAAGCAACGACTATTGTTTCATATGACAATGAGGTATATTTTTTAATACTATCCAAACATGGAATTAAATTAGATAGATTGTTCATACATACAATAATTATACTGACATCAAACATATTATTCATATTTAGTTCTATAAGACGGACTATTTTTTATTACTAAAAAGATGATTATATAATACAAATGCATTTTCATACCAGGTAGAGATGTCATAGAACCTACTACCCAATAAGCTAAACATATAAAAAAAACAAGCCAAGATTTATATTGTATTGGTATTTTTATCAAAGAAAAATAAGCTAAATAGAGATTCGCAACAATTCCTATAATCCCCAACTCTGGCAATATTGAAAACCACATACTCTCACGGCCTAACAATTCAGAAGAAAATTCATTATTCATCGTTAAATAATAATTAAAGCCTAAGCCAAATAATGGTGAAAAATATAAAAGAGCAATAGCAGCTTCAAGCTGTCTAAATCTTAAATCAGGAGAACTTCCATATTGGGATTCTTCCGAATTAGGAGTTATTATAGTTTTAAATATATCAGAGTATTCCGACAAATATGGGGCTATAAATAAAGCTAATAAAACGACAAAGCCCAGTAACCCAAAAGTTTTCAAACTCTTTATTTTCATAAAAGAGAAACAACTTATTGCAAAAAATAAAATAGGAGTTCGACTATTAGAAAATATAGCAGCCATAGCAGATAATATACATATTATATAAAGTATAGTTCTCCACTTGGTTTTAATTTCTATTTTTACAAGAAGTATTAGTACAAAAAGAATATATAGAATAAAATTTACTCCTGCACCTATAGCGTGTTCAAAAACGGATTGAACTCTATATCCACGAACATCATCAACACTATAAGCCCAATCAATACCTGCAGCGCCTGCCAAACCAACCTCATAGTCTCTAATAGGATTTAGAGCTGTTAACTTTTCAAAAAAAGCATAAGCAGCAGCAAATAAAAAAATAACAGAGAACCATTTAAGTAAAAAACGAATATCCTTAATTGACACCACCTTCCATATCATCCAAATTAAAATTAGATCTTTTGAGACATTCCCTATCAATTGAGGTAATGCTCCCCAAAAACCGATATAAGCCACTACACTAGAAATGCACCAAGATATAAACAATAATACAAAAGGTTTCTTATAAGGGAATGCACATTTTGTAGTTGACAGCCTCTCTTTATTTTTTAAAAATAACAAAATAAAAAAGAGGCACATAAGCATATCCAGCCTAACAACAGGAAAACCAGGCAATACAAAGACTGTAACATTTAATCCAAGAATTAATCTAAAGACCAAGAAGCATAAAAAGCCTTTATGAAAGTTTTTTATACTATATAAACAAATAACTAGACCTACAATTGTAAATATCATAAAATATTCATTGGTATGGTATATCAATCAAATATAAATAAGATGCAAGAGACTAGTATACACTTGCATTTATAACCAAGAATTCATCTCTTTCTTAATAATTTTCATTACCCATCAATAATAATCCAAGATTCAGGTATTATAGTATCCAATCTTTTTATCATTCCCCCATACCAATCCTTTGGACAAACAACTATTTTATTTTTATTTTTGTTCAGATATGCACTCCACCAACTATATGTACTATTTGCTATTATATTATGCTTACATAAGCTCATAAGTTGCATATCACAATGACTATGTATTCCACTAGATGGATTCCAATCTACTGCAGTAAATTCCACTCCTCTTATATTTTCTTTAACCCAATCCCAGTTATCTGAAAAAAAATAAAACTTAGGATTAGGAACATTTTTCTTAATATAATTTATTGCTTCATAGTAGTATGAAGAAGGACAGGTATTAGGTAAGTTCTTCAAATAATCAATATTTTTTCTAAAATGGACAGCTACAGAATTCTCTGTCACTAATTTGGTAGCTAATTCTACATTTCGAATAGAGTCCAACGGTTTAAAAGTAAAAGCCTTTCTCACAATATCCTCACTTGATTGAAAATACTTATACGAAATCCAAAAGCCTATAAAAATACAATTAGAAGATGCTTTTTTATATATATGGGGGAAATAATCCAAGTTCCATCTCTCTATATACCTATTATTAAGCATATATTCAGAAACACGTTTCAAAAATTTGTGGAATGTATCTTCCTGCAATACTAAAGGGAAAGAGCTTTTACTAGACCTTTGTAAGGTTATATTTGTAAATACACAATCCAACTTAGTTTTCTCAAAATCAAATCTAGGTCTAAAAGAATGTTCATCGATGGATACATCTAATCCTTTTTCTTTTAAACTCAAGGCAAATGCATACTGAAACATTCTATTAGCTAAACCTGCACCAACATAAACTACTACCATATTTCCATTAATAAATTATCATTTTGGAAATCCAAAACACAATTAAACTTATAGTGACAAACTTAGATTTATTAAATCAACATAATGATTTAATAATACGAGCTGGAGCTCCTACACACAAAGAATAGGGAGGAATATTTTTTGTAACGACAGAATTAGCACCAATCACACAACCTTCTCCTATAGTTACTCCAGATAAAATACTAACATTTTCTCCAATCCAAACATTCTCGCCAATAACAACCTTACCAGAAGAATATAATAATCTTTCTGTTGGAGGAAGTTTAAGATCTTCCATGCAAAATTCACCATGAGAATTATCAGTAATCAATAACCTAGGACCTGTCAATACATTATCACCTATTAAAATTTGATTATATGATGTTATATGTGAATATGCTCCAATTATTGTATTCTTACCAATTCGAATACTTCCACAATTATTTTCATCACTTTCAACTGTTAATATACAATTGTTTCCAATATTTACATTCTCAGATATATAGATATTTCTTCCACCATAAATAAATATTGGCCTCATTATTACTGATGATTTTCCGATATACCGGAAATCATGTTGTAACCAACCTGTATATATAATATCAAAAAAATTTTTTATAGATAAGGACAGATTATAACTATAAATAAAGTGAATAAAGAAACCAACTAAACGAATTTTTTGTCCAAAAATCAATTTAATACTTGAATTCATAATTACTATTATTTATTTGCAATAAACTATTACAAACTTCAAAAGACTACCATAGTTAACAAAATCTTCTAAATGAATTATCAAACCTCTTATCATACACATGATAATAATACCTTATTCCCATAAAATCTAATAAACAATGTTTTAATCTAGCAATATCTCTTTTAATACTTTCTTTATTCCTTTTAAGAATAAACGGTTTTCCTTCTGCTATTGCATAATATTTCCCATATAAATAGCGTAATGGATGATTACAATGATTAAACCATGGTTTTACATATAAAAAATGAATAATTTTAGGATTTCTCCTTATCTCATCTAAAATGGGATATACATTTTTGTATAAATTAGGCTTTTCATAAAAATAGTCAGGATAAACATTCCATTCTTCCGAGAATAATTTAAAGGTTCCCTGCATTGTTACGTTCAAAGCATCTTGATCTGCTGCAATCATTTTATCTCCATTATGTATTGCATAGTCTAGAGCTTTTTGAGCAACATTATTGTTCCTCCAATAATCACAATTGATAAGCATAACACCAGTATTTATATAAGTGTCATTCTCTTCCAATTGGAGATTTTTCTTAAAATTCGGCTCACAATAAATCAAGTCATGTGTTGCAGCGAACGCATAATCTGTTATATCTATGTTCCATAATGCCTTAAGATCTGAATTGACTATAATATCGCAGTCAAGATATAAAAGTTTGTTTATATCCAGCAATAAATCTGCTGCAAACAGCCGCAAATAACACGCTATATTATGATATGAAAAATGTATTGGCAAAAATTGAAGCTTTTGTGAATCTACAATAATAACCTGAACCTTCGTCCCGTATCTTTGTCCTAAAAGCTCCAACCCTTTTATATTCTCATCACTCATAGAAGTTGAAAGAACATATACTTCTTTGTCATTCTGCTTATTATTTTCAAAAAGAGAGGTCAACATCACCTTGCAATGAATTGCATATTCATTGCTAGAATTACATAATATACTTATCATAATATTTTTTTGTATATATTGAAAATTAGATTTTTTAATGCACTTTTCTCTATAACATCAAATACCACAAAATAAGAAAGCACAGCAACGAATAAAATATTTCCAAAAGAAATACCAATAAGAGTGCCTAGTGTGGACTCACCATTATTTATATTAAAAATCCATGCCATTCCAAAAGAACAGAAAATGACAAATAATAAAGGTAAAAACACTCTCGTATAATAGCGAGTTAGTCCTAATCCTGTATACAATTTACTAAAAAAAGAAATAATAAAACAAGAAACAAGATTTACAAATAAAGAGATATACAATACATTTTCAGCAGCATATCCCAACTTCAGGAGCACGTAGCCAATAGGCAAAACAAGTAATTGAAAACTATAATTTATGATTTGAAACCATTTGATTTTGCCTACAGCATGGATCGATATCTCAATTCCAAAGCTTAACTGAGAAACAAGTCCTATCAATACTGATACCTGACAAAAAACAATTGTATAATCTGGAATAAACTTCAGCCATAAATTAAGTATCACACTCGTTTGAAAGAAAAAAGGAACTGCAAAGAAAAGATACAACAATGTATTAAATTTACACGTTGTCTGGCATAATCTAAGCATTCGTTCCCTATCACCCGCCCCTTCACTTTTCACTATCTGAGGTTCAATGGCACGAACTATAGTAGTAGTAAAAGAGTTCAACTGAGATGAAATTTGATTAACAATACCATAGGCTGCATTAATTAACACTCCAAAGAAAGAATTCAAAAGTAGTGCAACACCTTGACTTTTGGTCATAATAGCCAAGGCTCCCATCAAATTCCAACCAGCATAAGAACAAATATTCTTAAAATAAGAGATCTCTTTTATCTTAAGAAATTCTATTTTACATTCAGCATAAGTCTTACTACAATAAAGCCATACAATAAAGAGACTGTCAATTGAAATCACCATCATGCAAACCGCATATAAAACAAGTCTATTCCCCAGATAATTCAGCAAAATGGAAGCAACCAGCAATTTGCATAAAGATTCCAATACACCCGTAAACGCATAGACATGCAAAGCTTCATGAGTCGTAATAGCAGCTTGATATGGTGCAGATATTATAGTAAAGAAAGAACTTATAGACATAAAATGCAGGACAGCCAAAGCATCACTATATTTACTAGTAGGAATGACCATCACATTATTTATTAAATAAAGACCTCCCAGTTCAAATAGCAACAAGACAAATAGAGCTATAAATAAATGAAGGTAAATACTGTAAACAAATACTCTACGGACTTCTACAGGATTACTCTTTCCCACTGCTATAGATAAGAACCTCTGAGTAGCGGCAGACATTGATGAATTAAGAAAAGAAAACATGGCGATAATCCCTGCCACCAGATTATAGACCCCAAAATCTTCACTACCTAACGCTTCAAGTACCCATCTAGTGGATATCAACGAACAAGCGATTGAAATTAATAATTTCAGATAAAGTACAATAGTATTCAATGCTATTTTTGATTTTGCTTGCATTATAATATCATTATTATATTTCTAATATTTCAAATCTCAATCTTACCTTTACTATAAATTCTATTTGATTCCTATCTTTAATCCACTCATTAAACTCTGGTCACTCCATAAGTATCCCCATTCCCCAAATCTTCCAATTGTCTCAATGCCAACAGAAGAAAGATAGTCACGGACAATCTTACGGGCCTTATAGATATTATGGTCAAAAATGACATTAGCGTAGGGCTCAAAACGAACATCTATAAAAAGGATATCTTCCTTTTTTATAATGTTTAAAGCAACCAATTTCTCCACTGAATGTGCCAACAATTCTTCCTGTATATATTCTTTACGGTTACAATACACTTCCATCTGAAGCGAAGAACAGCCTTCGGGAACATTATCGGGTGACTTCAAAGACGGTGAATACACACGTGCCGGAAGAATATCCTCATCATAAATATACCACCAAAGATAAGGAGGTATATTCTTTGTTTTCAGCCCTACCGATATCTGATAACCGCAAGTACAACGAAGCCTGCCGGCCGCCTGCAACACACTCTCCGGTACATCATCCAGCATATCCATTACCATAGGTAAAGGCAGACTGCTGATCAAACGGCCATAAGTATATTGTGTACCATTGGCTGTTAACAATAGGCCCGTTTTGGGGAAAATTTTAACCACTTCTTCATCGTAACGGATATCCTGTCCTTCAGCCAAAAATGCAAGATACTGTTTATATCCTCCCTTTACCGGATAGCGCATCTCCTTGGAATAGTAAGTGACCGGTGTCTCAGAGCTTTGGGAGCCTTGTATCACCTCATCCAATGAAGGCTGATAAAGACGGTTCCCCACCCAGCGGGTTTCAAGGTCTGCCGCTTCGGCCATCCAATATTTACGGGTGTATACCATGGGAAAATGTTCGGCAAAGTAGTCACCATACTGGATGCGGAGCCACTGCTCGTAATTGTCCACAATTAAAGATTCCAATTTGGGCCTGTTACGGAAATCCGTTATAATCCACTTCTTCTCTTCGTCCGGCAAGGGGAACAGATTGTTCTGAGCCGGATGCTTTATCCAAAGTCCACGGTAAAGGTTGAACGGATTGGGAGTATGCCGGTACACTTCGGGACTTCCTGCAGAAAATATTCTGTTGACTTCTTTGTCTTTAGCAAAAGAGAAATGGACGAAACGGTCAAAACGGAAACCGTCAACGGCAAAGTTGCCGCAAAGACCTCCATAAGTAGTATCCTTTTCCAATACAACAGTCTGCTGACCGTTGCAAGATAATCTATATGCAGCTCCGAGGCCGGATATTCCGGCTCCAAGGATTAGAATGGGATTATTCATTTTCATGCGTCTTTATATCTTCATATAATATCCTGATACCGTCCTTCAAGGAGATGGACGACTTCCATCCCAGTAAAGTAATGTTTCTGTTTATGGGGGCTACGGCATACATGGCATCCGAAGATGAATACGGGCGACCGCCCCAATTGGCATTTACAGGCCGTTTCCAGACTTCTTCCATCACCTCCGCCACTTCACGTACCGAATGACCAGTACCTGTCCCGAGATGGAACTGGTAATAACTGTCCTTCAGTCTGTCCAAAGAACGGAACAATGTACAGAAAAAGTCCGCCATATCGTCCACATGGATAAAGTCGAGCAGCTGGTTACCCGGAGAAAAATCCACAGGCATCTCCGCCCCTACCGCATCAGCCAGATAATCAATCACCTTCTTGTTTGAATTATACCGTCCATAAGGCGAATAGACCACCACATTGATCCAGTTCCAGCACGACTGTGTCTGGTAATATCTTATAATGGGACGTACCGCGCTTTTGGTAGCGGAATAGAGGTTATTGGGCAAATATTCACCCGCACCGTTCAAAAATTCGGTAAAGGTACCTATATTGATGAAGTGACGGCAGGAAGTATGGGAAACGGATTCAAGTAACCGGGCAGTAAACAGGATATTTGAATTTACCAGTTTTTCTATAGACATACCATCACCTTTTCCGGTAAAGAAAGCAGCCATGTGGAGGACAACATTGGGAGAATAACCAATAACCTGTTCGCACCATCCATCCTCTGCTATAACGATTATTTCCAGTTCAAGTCCGGGGAACAGGTTCTCAGCTTTCTGTCTGTCCCTTACCAACAGGCAGATGTCCGTCAATGAATGACGGAAAAGATAAGGGACCAGTGTCCTGCCTACAAATCCGGTAGCACCGGTAATCAATATCTTCATAAAGCTGCAATAATCAGAATTTATAGTCTACCGCCTCCAGATCCATCCGGCTTGCCTCCGAAGGGTCATGGGGTTCCGGTATGATATCCATCAGCATGGATGTTCCCTCTCCCTCTCCATAAAAGGCCATCCATAGTCCGGGGGCTACGGTAAGCCGCTGATAGCAGCTTTCGGGTGACAGGATTATTTCTTCAAACTGTCCATGGGTAGGGCTGCCCTCACGGTCGTCATAGATTACGAACTTGACAGCACCGACAGGCACAACCAGATTCAAAGTCATGCGATTATGACGTTTCCAGCCTTTGGCCTCGCCATGTTCTATTTGTGAGAAATAAGCCTCACCAAATCCGGCATAGCCTTCATCCGTAGATTTTAAGACATGAAAAATATCCCCTTTGGGTACAGTAATATGTTTCAGGGGATGGACTGTCACTCCTTCTATCATTGTTCCGCCCATTTTAAATGTTGTGCTCCGGCAGCTTTTACATAAGAATCTATCTGGGCTGTGGTCAAACTGTACATGTCCACATGATCATTTGTATAAAAAGTCCTGTACCAGTCAGCAATAAAACGTACACACTCTTCATAGTGCAATGTAGAATGCCAGTCAAGGTAGGCGAGTGCCTTGTCACAATTAAGTTTCAGCAAGGTAGCTTCCTCGAAAGGCACATTGCCGGTCAACCGAGCTGCCGTATTCCTGTCCAATCCCCAAAGTTCAGCCAGATCCTGAACCAACTGAAACACGGTCTTGGTCTGTTCGGCATGGGGACCGAAGTTGAACGGCTCGCCGTTCTCCACCTTTCCTTCACAAAGGTATTGCCCGAGGTTGAGGTAACCGCTCAGCGGTTCCAATACGTGTTGCCAAGGGCGGGTAGCTTGGGGGCTGCGTATCTCTACCACCTCATTCCTTGAGAACGCCTTGACACAGTCCACTATGATACGGTCTTTCGCCCAATCACCTCCACCGACAACATTCCCGGCACGGGCCACTCCCAGTTTAATGTTAGACATAGTCTGTATAAAGGATTTCCAATAGCACTTGATAGTAAGTTCGGCCGCACCCTTTGAACCGGAATAGACATCCTTTCCGCCTACCGCATCTGTTTCACGATATCCCCAGATCCACTCCACGTTATCGTAAGCCTTGTCACTAGTGATAAGAACACAGGTACAATTCCATGTGATATTACGGATGGCCTCCAGCACGGACGCCGTACCTACCACATTGGTAGTGATGGTATCAAAAGGCTCCTTGTAGGAAGTGGAGACAATGGCCTGTGCAGCAAGATGAAAGATAAAGTCAGGCTTTACATTTCGAACATAATCATTCATCTCCTCCTTATTACGGATGTCACCATAATGATGATGGATTCTGTCGGATAGGCCAACAACCTCGAACATGGAAGGCTTTGTGGGTATGCTATTTGAATAGCCGTATACCTCCGCTCCCAACGTCAGCAGCCACGCTGACAACCAGCTCCCCTTGAAACCAGTATTACCGGTTACCAATACCTTCTTTCCTTTATATACATTATTGAATGCCATATTTATCCTCCTATTTTATCATTTCCAATATTTCCACGGTGCCTTGTCTGCGGACAAGAGATTCTCCAGTCTCTCCTTGTCACGCAACGTGTCCATGCACTGCCAGAAGCCATGATGCTTATAGCAGGAAAGCTGCCCCTGGGAAGCAAGCGTTTCAAGAGGTTCACGCTCCCATGTCGTTGTGTCATTCTCTATATAGTCCAACGCTTCCGCCTCTACGACCATGAAGCCGCCGTTGATCCAGCCCATATCATCCCGGTTCTTTTCACGGAAAGACCTTATCATGGAATCTTCAATATCCATCACCCCGAAACGTCCTTCGGGAAGCACCCCTGTCAATGTGACAAGTGTCCCCACTGTTTTATGAAACTGCACACAGGCGTTGATGTCAACATCTGACACCCCGTCACCATAAGTCATAAGAAACGGCTCGCCAGATATGTAATCTTTGACGCGTTTGAGACGTCCACCCGTCATGGTGTTCAACCCCGTGTCAACCACCGTCACTTTCCAGTCTTCCGTATGATCACTATGTACAGTTACTTTCCCATTGGCGGAAAAGTCGAATGTCATATCACTATTATACATATAGTAATTGGCAAAATAATTTTTAAGAACTTGTTGCTTGTATCCGCAACAGATAATGAACTCATTATGACCAAACTTGGAATACCACTTCATGATATGCCATAGGATAGGTTTACCACCTATTTCAATCATTGGCTTGGGCTTGAACTGGCTCTCCTCACTGATACGGGTGCCAAAGCCTCCGGCTAGGATTACTACTTTCATATTTTTATATTAGAGTCTCTTATTCAAATCTATGGCTGCACCCATAGCCACATCCATATTATAATATTCCCATTCAGCAAATCGTCCTAACAGATAGAGCCCTTTAGGTTCCATTCGTCTTTTCAAATCATCAATCATTTCACGAGTTGTCGTACTCTGAATGGGGTACGTATACATTTCATAATGATGAGTCAAATATTTAGGAGAATATGGAATCCTAGACAGGTTACTAAGAATATCCTCTTTCGACATCGAATCCGTGAATTCAATTGTTGCTGTCATCTTTCCCTCAGCATTGTTGCTTTCTGCAAAATTACCTGTACAAATAATACGATGAGAGTCATGGTTACGGCTTGGCATATAAATCCAACTGTATGGATTCTTTTCTACTTCACAAAAAACAGATGTTGTTCCATGAAACTCAAGTTTATCTATAGACTCAATATAAGAATCTATATTGATAGAAGAAAAGGATAAAAGAGAAGGAAGTTGTTTAATATTACCACAATAGATAACTTTATCAGCTTTTTCACCATTAACAATCCATTTACCTTCTTCATGTCTTATCTGTTCTATGGACGAATTATACCGAATGTCAAGACCTTCAGCCATTCTGTTAGCTATAAACTGGGAACCTCCTTTTTGAGGATAATAAAATGCACTATGAACAAAATTTTGTTCTTCAACATGATTAATATTATTATAAATCATCTCTTGAATGGAAGGCATAGGCAACTTTCCTGCAAGCCATGACAAGGGTACTTTTGTCAAGTTCCTACGCCATACCTTAAAATTATAGGGTTGGAAATAGATATTGTATAAAGTTTCTCCAAAACGGCTACGCAAGAATTCCTCAAAATTTTTCGGTTCGTGTCTTTCTGGAAGACGAGCTATACCCACTAAATCGTCAATAAAGGACTTCAATATTTGCTCATCAAATAAATAAACATGGTCCTCTATGGGATATGGAATCATTTGCCCGTCAGGCATCGAAACTGATGAATTTCTTAAAGCTTTAGTAAACTCTTTTTCTTTATCAAAGTGTTTCCAAAACCAATCAAGCACATCTTCTCTTTTTGTGTTAAAGACATGTCCACCTGTTCGATGAAATAAAGAATGACCAATGATATCACATTTTATCATTCCACCAGGTCTAGAATCTTTCTCATATATGACCACTTCATTATTCTCTTTTAAAAGATTTGCGATGGTCAATCCTGAGATACCTCCTCCAATTATTATATATTTCATAAGTGTTTATTAAAAATGGATAGTTAAAAATTAAATAAACTTGTTTCTCTAAAACAGTTTCAAAATTCATTAGTCTATATTTTGCCCAGTCGTTATACCTACCAAGAAGGCATAAACGGCAAGGAACAAAAAATTCTATAGACATGATATTTATCGGTTAATTACCCTATTTATATAGATTCTCTTGTACTCAACTCTATGAAAGTTCGTAAGTCATTTAAGATTTCTTTTTGCTTAGCGGTTGCTTTTTCTAACGACCAAGTATCGGTTATCTGATGCGCTTGAACTAAAAGTTCTTTATCACCTGTACAACCAAACAAGTAAGTAAAGTGATATGCACGCTTAACATCGGTAGTCATATTAGAAAAGTAATTGCAACACCACTGTAAATGACTGGTGCATAATTCTTCTTCACCAAGTGCCTTGTATGCCATAAGCAATATCAAATGAAGGGAACTTTCCGTATGGAGCGTATCGGTCTGCATGTTCGCCATCCGGCGGATGAAACCGCGAAGTTTTATCTCTTCCCGTTCGGACATACGTTCCCCACGCAAAACGGTAAAAAGAGCTTTGCGGGCTGTATTGAAAAAAGCTTTTAAATCGTTATAGAGGTGACGGGTATCGGAACTGTATGAGAGTATTTCAATCAGCTCCGGCGCAATGCTGCACGTAGAAATGGACATGACACTCGGTATCTCTATCAGTACCCGGTCGCCCCGTTTGCCTTGCGTACAAAGCAGAATGCCTTCTACTCCATTGAATTCTCCGCCAATGATACGTACCTTATCGCCTTTTACCAGATTCATTTCGCCGGGAGCATAATAGCATATATCTTTTTCATAATGCAAGGCTACCCGCATAAAATCTTGCATCTGGCGGTCGGGCACAGTAATATAGTTGCGTTGACCGTTTTCTGTAACCGGCCGGTGAAACTTCAGGTAACTGGCCGACTGCTTATAGGCATAGATTTCGTTTAAAGAGGCATGAATAAATACGTAATTGGGGATAAGTGGACATTTTTTACGTTTCTTATTTTCGTCCGAACCTTTCAGGTCGAAGTACATGGGAATAAAAAATTCCAGCTTTTTCTCCTTATGTTTCTCTCTTTCCCGATTTTCCGCTTCCAAGTCTTCTTTAGCCGCCTTCTCTTTTTTAAAGGCAATCATCACATACCACTGGACGAGATTCAAATCGACCGCTTTGGAAACTGTCTGCATAGATAGTTGTTACAAGAGTTTATCAACAAGGGGTTTATTTCCCGACAGAATATAATCGAGGGACTTCAAAGCAGTATATAATACTTTGATTCACAATTGATTATGTATTAAAAAATGGGAACTTATGAAAATTTTAGTAATTCCCTGAAATGCTACACAAAGGCAGATATTGCCTACATTTCGCTCGCAAAAGTACGCAATTTAATATCGATTTTACCCCCCCCCAGCTAAAAAATGTTAACTGGGTACAAATGAAGGATTTGAACAGAGGAATATACCTTCAAAGGGGCATCGGAAGGTAGAAAAGAATAAGGAATTATTGAAATCATGAAAGTTTAAAACTTCAAGGAATAAAAAGAGCAAGTTTCGTGATGATATGCCTCCAATTAAATTAGTAATCACTTACGTAGCGCATCCTGCATACGTACTATGACTTGAAGTAACAGAGGTATATCTTCTTTGCAAATCCGGAAGATTTCATCGGCATCCACATCAAAATAATGATGCACTATGATGTCACGAATCCCCATAACCGATTTCCAGGGAATCTCCGGATACAATATTAGAAGCTCTTTATTGGTAACTTTATCCAGATTCTTCACGCTTTCGCCCATTGCACTTAGCTTCATACAGATACTGTCCAGTTTCATCATGCCGGTTTCGTCCAATAAGAAATCATCCGAACAAGAAATACCCGAAAAGCGGAAAAGAATCTTTTCCAAGGACTCTTGTATCAGTCCTAGAATATGGGAAGCGATGAGTTTATCAAACATAGATGCCCTCCTTCTGAATCTTTTCACGCAAGAAAGAATCCATCTTATCACGTAAACGGACAATATCTACCGGGCAACCAAGCAATTTTTCTAAATCTTGCTTGATACTAGCCAAAGCAAAAAAGCCATGAAGCTGTCCTTCTACATAAACATCCACATCACTAGTGTCTGTATGTTCATTACGGGCAACAGAACCGAATATACCCATGCGCAAAATACCGTATTTTGACGCGTTTTGCTGCATATAGCTACGTAGCAAGACTATATATTCAGGTAAAGTTTTCATCACTATTCTTCTTTAGTTCCTACAAAGGAAAACTTTTATTTCCAAATTGCCAAACATTTGCACCTACATTTTGGTAATCAGTTTTCCTTCTCTCCGTATCCATAGCCATAGCGTTTACCATAGCTGTAGCAATGCTTATGCTTACGCATACTCATTCAATACCGCCTCCGCACAGGCATACCCTTCCTCGTACAAATCGGTCAGTTTCTTTATATCTTTCTCGATACGGCCTACCACGACCGGTTTCTGAGGACGGATGGTGATGATTTTACCTTCATCTTCCAAACGGTCGACCAACTCCAACTGCTCGTTATAGCATTGGCAACGCCGACTGAGCAAGACCCGCAAACGAGGATAATTTTTATAGATAAAAGAAGGTATCTTAATGTCTTTTTCCGTTTTACGGTATCCTTTATTCCGTGTCAGTACCACCACCACTTTGGTATACCCTTGCTCAAAAGCCCGAAGAACCGGAATGGAATCGATAATGCCACCGTCCAACATCGGGACGCCGTCGACATAAGTAATAGGACACACGTAAGGCAGACTGCTGGACGCTTTGGCTATAGTGACCAGACGCTGAGGGTCGGACTTTTCTTCCAGATAACAGGCTTGTCCGGTCTGGCAATTCGTTGTAACCATTTCAAACCGCGCCGGATTCGTAAAATAAGTTTCATAGTCGTACGGAAGGATGCGTTCGGGAAATTCTTTGTACAGCAAATCAAGGTTCAAGATGCTATGTTGTGTCCACAAGTGTTTCACCCCGATATACTGATACTTCTCCAACATATCGATATTGCTGAATTTGGCCCTTCCACGCTGACGCGACATATACGACAAGCCATTACAGGCTCCCGCGGAAACTCCTACCCCATAAGGGAAATAGAGTTGATGGTCGAGCAGGTAATCCAACACTCCACATGTAAAGACTCCTCTCATACCTCCTCCCTCCAATACTAATCCGGTTTGATGGTCAATGGTCATACTTATTTTTTATAAAGATGTAGCAAAGATATTCGTTTTATTGAGATTAATCACTATTTTTGCATAAAAGTACTTGATTATAAACAAAAGACAAGAAACGTATGTTCAATGCTGATTACAAAAAAAGACGCAAAGATTTGCGTGAAAAATTAGGCAACGGACTCATTATCCTACTGGGAAACAACGAAGCACCTTGTAATTATCCCGACAACACCTATAAGTTCCGTCAGGACAGTACATTCCTTTATTTCTTCGGAATTAACCAGCCGGGAGTAGCCGGAGCTATCGACGCCGAGAGTGGAGAAGAGTATCTCTTCGGAGATGACGTTACGATGGACGACATTATCTGGATGGGGCCTCAACCCAGCATGAAAGAGCTTGCCGCAGAGATTGGCGTAGGCAACAGCGCTCCTTATGCCAAGCTGAAAGAATTGGTACAGAAAGCACAGAAACAGAACCGTACCATCCATTTCCTTCCGCCTTACCGTCATGATACCATGCTCTGCCTGGAAGATTTGCTCGGTATCCGTGTGGCCCAATTGAAAGAGAACTGCTCTTTGGCATTCATCAAAGCAGTAGTAGATTTGCGGTCGGTAAAAGAAGCATGCGAAATTGAAGAAATAGAACGTGCCTGCGACATAGGATATGAGATGCATACTACGGCCATGCGCCTTTGCAAACCCGGCGTAAAAGAGCAATATATATCCGGTGTGCTCGATGGCATTGCTTCCTCTTACGGAAGTATGGTTTCCTTTGCGACCATTCTGTCTCAAAACGGAGAGACATTGCACAACCATTATCACGGCAATTTCCTTGAAGTGGGGCGCATGATGCTCACCGATGCCGGAGCGGAAACCAACAACAACTACTGTTCCGACTTTACCCGCACGGTTCCTGTAGGTGGCAAATTCAACAAACGCCAGAAAGACGTTTACAATATTGTAGTAGCCTGCCACGACCGGGCCATCGACTTTGCCCATCCGGGAACCACCTGGAAGGAAGTGCATCTGAACGTGTGTAAAGTGCTGGCACAGGGATTGAAAGACTTAGGTCTGATGAAAGGTAATGTAGAGGATGCCGTATCTTCCGGAGCACATGCCTTGTTTATGCCGCACGGATTAGGCCACATGATGGGACTTGACGTGCACGATATGGAAAACCTGGGACAGATATATGTAGGATACGATGACGAAACACGCCCATCAGAGCAATTCGGATTGGCTTCCTTACGTATGGGACGACGCCTGCAGGAAGGATTTGTTGTTACCGATGAACCGGGTTGCTACTTTATTCCGGCTCTTATAGACAAATGGAGAGCCGAAAAGATGCATACCGATTTCCTGAATTACGATGCCATAGAGGCTTACAAAGATTTCGGAGGAATTCGTCTGGAAGACGATATTCTCATTACCAAAGAGGGCTCGCGTTTCTTAGGACAAAAACGTATCCCGCTTACCGTAGAAGAAGTTGAAACTATTATGAATGAATAAACCACAAAACCAGAAACATGAAAAGAAATCTACTTATCGCAGCAATCAGCCTATTTTGCTTAAGTGCTGTTGCGCAAGACAAAAAAGAGGAGAAAACAGACGAAGGCTTTATTTTCACTACCGTAAAAGAAAATCCTATCACTTCCATCAAGAACCAAAACCGTGCGGGAACCTGCTGGTGCTACTCTACAATGAGTTTCCTGGAAGCGGAATTGCTCCGTATGGGAAAAGGTGAATATGATTTTTCTGAAATGTACACCGTATATAATACATATATGGACCGCGCGGAAACTGCCATCCGTATGCATGGAGATGTGTCTTTCTCACAGGGAGGCTCTTTCTACGATGTATTATATGGAATGAAAAAATATGGTTTAATTCCGGAAGAGGAAATGCGACCGGGTGTGATGTATGGCGATACGCTTTCTAACCACACCGAACTTTCTGCTGTTACAGAGGCTTATGTGGCAGCCCTTGCCAAAGGAGAATTGAAGAAGCTTCAAATGACTCCGGAACGTACTCCGGTATGGAAAAACGGATTGAAGGGTATCTACGACGCTTACTTAGGTAAATGCCCGGAAACATTCCAATACAAAGGTAAAACATATCCTCCGCAGTCATTCTACGAATCAACCGGTTTGAATGCAGATGATTATGTTTCACTGACATCTTTCACACATCATCCGTTCTACGATAAATTCGTTGTAGAGGTGCAGGACAACTGGCGTTGGGGTGCTTCTTACAATTTGCCTATCGACGAATTAATGGAAGTGTTCGACTACGCTATCAACAATGGATATACAATTGCTTGGGGAGCTGACGTAAGTGAAGAAGGTTTCACCCGCAACGGTATAGCAGTGTTGCCTGATACAAAGAAAGTACAGGAGTTAAGCGGTTCGGATATGGCTCACTGGTTGAAGATGACTCCAGCCGAAAAGAAACTGGCCGACAAACCTCAACCTCAGAAATGGTGCACTCAGGAAGAACGTCAGGAAGCTTATGACAACTGGGAAACCACCGACGACCATGGCATGCTTATTTATGGTACTGCTAAAGACCAGGAAGGCAACGACTATTATATGGTTAAGAACTCTTGGGGTGAATCAGGAAAATATAAAGGAATCTGGTATGCATCCAAAGCATTCGTACGCTACAAAACAATGAATATTGTAGTAAACAAGAATTCCATACCTAAGCACATTGCTAAAAAACTTGGAATTAAATAAATTCCAAAGTTTGCATAAAAAGAGCCTTTCTTAGAAGTAAAGCAAATAAAGAAGGTACCGGCTCTTTTGGCGAACTTGAAAGCGAAAGCTCAATAGCCAAATAAAAGGCTGTGTAATTCGGAATAAACAAACGAATTATGCAGCCTTTACTCTTTTAAAGAGGTATTATCCCCAAATTCAAATCCTGTTTTTCTCATTTACACTCCACATCCACTTATTTTCCATCGGCAAGAGTCCGCTACTGCCTCCTATCACCTTTCACCAACAATATTCCCCCCTATGACTCATACATTTTAAAAAGAGACCCTTTAAACCAAAGAGGGCCAATTTTCGTTTTTATTAAAGAAAGGAAAGAAATAGAAATAGAAGAGAAAAAAGGTAGAGACAAGAAAGTAATTAAAAGAGTTAGAGTTATAGGAAAGTAAAGAAGAGGAAAAAAGATGGAATATATAAAAAGGAGGAAAAAGAAGTCACTCTTTATTTTTAACTAAGAAAGAGCGCGTTTTATTCTGCAAGGCATTTTCTCATGTTCAATTCCCATTTGAATAAAGCACGTTTCAATTCCGCAAGGAGTTCTTTTCACTTTCAATTTTCAACTTTCAATTTCCCATTAAATAACACTCTCAACTCAATAACACTCTCAACCTATAATGTTGTATTTTGTTAAACTTTTATCATTTCTACTTTGTTTATAATATTAATTTGTAATCTTTACAAAGTAGGAAACAAAATATATGTGGTTATGGTATATGATTTAACGATGATTGAGGCATTCTATAAGACTTACAAAGCAAAAATAGAATGCGTACGGAACGTTCTAAAACGTCCGTTGACCTTGGCAGAAAAAGTATTGTACGCCCATTTGTACAATGAAAAAGAAATGAAAGCCTACAGACGCGGAGAGGATTATGTAAATTTCCGTCCCGACCGTGTTGCCATGCAGGACGCAACGGCACAAATGGCTTTATTGCAATTCATAAATGCCGGACGAGAACAGGTAGCTGTCCCGTCTACAGTACACTGCGACCATCTTATCCAAGCTTACAAAGGAGCGAAAGAAGATGTGGCCACAGCGATAAGTACCAACGAAGAGGTCTACAACTTTCTCCGTGATGTATCGTCCCGTTATGGTATTGGCTTCTGGAAACCGGGCGCAGGCATCATTCACCAAGTAGTGTTAGAGAACTATGCATTTCCGGGTGGCATGATGATTGGAACAGATTCCCATACTCCTAATGCCGGCGGATTGGGAATGGTAGCCATCGGAGTAGGCGGAGCCGATGCGGTAGATGTGATGACCGGCATGGAATGGGAACTGAAAATGCCTCGCTTAATCGGTGTACACCTGACAGGCAAGCTAAACGGTTGGGCAGCCCCTAAAGATGTGATTTTAAAACTAGCCGGCATACTGACTGTAAAGGGAGGAACGAATGCGATTATCGAATATTTCGGTCCGGGTGCGGCTTCCCTTTCGGCTACGGGCAAAGCCACCATTTGTAATATGGGAGCAGAAGTGGGCGCTACCACCTCCATTTTCCCATACGATG
>ERZ839767.2388-NODE-2388-length-24556-cov-7.412351_pt1 | contig 24556 bp, 20 predicted proteins | sample MGYA00519879_ERZ839767 | MGnify/ENA primary metagenome ERZ839767 (study PRJEB31850, sample SAMEA3708852) | human gut metagenome | biome: human gut; feature: human-associated habitat; material: faeces | place: China | collected 2014 ... | reverse complement strand
TGAATTGGGACAAAAATCCTGTCTGAGACTTCTTGCCGAATTGTGCGGTGCTGCCCTAAACCCACGTCCCCCTACATTATAAAATTACAGAAACGAAAGGATGATTGCTATGTTCCCAACCCCCACCCCGCATATTTCCGCAAAGCCCGGTGATTTCGGCAAGACCGTGCTGATGCCCGGCGACCCTCTGCGCAGCAAATTCATCGCCGAGAATTTCCTGGAGAACCCCGTCCTCGTCAACAACGTCCGGGGCGTGCAGGGCTACACCGGCACCTACAAGGGTGTCAAGGTCTCCGTCATGGCCTCCGGCATGGGTATGCCCGCCATCGGCATTTATTCCCACGAGCTGTTCAACGGCTACGGCGTGGAGAATATTATCCGCGTCGGCTCCGCGGGCGCCATTCAGGAGCATATCCATCTGTACGACCTGGTGATCGCCCAGGGCGCCTGCACCGATTCCAACTTTGCCGCCCAGTTCCATATCCCCGGCACCTTCGCCCCCATCGCTTCCTGGGAGCTGCTGAAGCAGGCCGTGAAGGCCGCCGAGGAAAACGGCGCTGTCTACCATGTGGGCAACGTGAATTCCTCCGACGTGTTCTACGGCGACCACGCGCTGGTGCCCGAGGGACTGGACAGCCTGTACGGCCTGAAGAAGATGGGCGTCATGGCGCTGGAAATGGAAGCCGCCGCCCTGTACATGAACGCCGCCCGGTACGGCAAGCGGGCGCTGTGCATCTGCACCATTTCCGACCACATCCTCACCGGCGAGGATACCACCTCCGAGCAGCGTCAGAATTCCTTCACCACCATGATGAAGGTGGCGCTGGACACCGCCGTGGCTATGGAGAACAAGTAAACCTCAGAATCTAATACTATTTCTTCATAAAATGATTTCATCATTTTATTTAAGCCGTTACACGGCAGACCGCCTGGGCGGCGGTAAGAAATGTATTGACTTCGTTTTTTAGCGGCAGTGGCCGCTGGCCGCAATCCTGCGGCCGAACAAAACGCTTTTCAGCGTTTTATTAAAAACTCGTATAAGGTGATAGTATGAAGCGAGTATTTTTGATCGTTCTGGATTCTTTCGGCATCGGCGCGATGCCCGACGCGGAATCCTTCGGGGACGTGGGGGTCAATACCCTGCGTGCCTGCGCCACCTCCCAAAAGCTGGACATTTCCAACATGACCGCCGCGGGACTGGGCAACATCGACGGCGTGACCTGCCTGCCTAAGGCCGCCGCCCCCACCGGCGCCTTCGCCCGGCTGCGGGAAAGCTCCATGGGCAAGGACACCACCATTGGCCATTGGGAAATCGCCGGTGTGATCTCCCCCCAGCCCCTGCCCACCTTCCCCAACGGCTTCCCCCAGGAGGTTCTGGACGCCTTCGAGAAGGAGACCGGCCGGGGCGTGCTGTGCAATCTGCCCTATTCCGGCACCGACGTCATCCGGGACTACGGCGAGGAGCAGCGCAAAACCGGCAAGTGGATCGTCTACACCTCCGCCGATTCCGTGTTCCAGGTGGCGGCGCATGAGGAGTGGATCCACTTGCAGGAGCTGTACGACGCCTGCCGCAAGGCGCGGAAGCTTTTGCAGGGGAAGTACGGCGTCGGCCGGGTGATCGCCCGCCCCTATGTGGGCGACGCGGAGCACGGCTTCAAGCGCACGGCCAACCGCCACGACTTTTCTCTGGAGCCGCCGAAAAAAACCATGCTGGACGCCGTAAAGGCGGCGGGGCTGGACTGCCTGGCCGTGGGCAAGATTCACGACATTTTCGCCGGACGGGGGGACACGGAGTGCGTGTTCAACAAGTCCAACGCTGACGGCATGGCCCATACGGCGGACTATGCCGCCCGGGATTTTCACGGCCTGTGCTTCGTGAATCTGGTGGACTTTGACATGCTCTACGGCCACCGCCGGGACATCGACGGCTACGCTGCCGCCCTGACGGAGTTCGACCGCTGGCTGGGTGCGTTCCTGCCCACCCTGGGGGAGGACGACGTGGTGATGATCACCGCCGACCACGGCTGCGACCCCGCCTACACCGCCACCACCGACCACACCCGGGAGTACGTGCCGCTGCTGGTGCTGGGAAAGGGCGTCAAGCCCGGAAATCTCGGCACCAAGGCCACCTTTGCGGACATCGCCGCCACCGTCACCGACCTGCTGGGCGTTCATTGGGACGGCGCGGGCACGAGTTTCGCGGGAGAAATACTGTAAGTATCAGGAGGCGAACTATGACACCCGAAAAACTGTGTGCGCTTGCCAGAGAGGCCATGACCCATGCCTACGTCCCCTACTCCGGCTATCAGGTGGGCGCGGCGCTGCTGTGCGCCGACGGGACGGTGTATCAGGGCTGCAACATCGAAAACGCGTCCTACAGCCCCACGGTCTGCGCCGAGCGCACCGCCTTCTTCAAGGCGGTCTACGACGGCCACCGGGACTTTGCTGCCATCGCCGTGTGCGGCGGCAAGGACGGCGTCATCACCGGGGCGTTCCCGCCCTGCGGCGTGTGCCGTCAGGTGATGCGGGAATTCTGCGGCGACGATTTTCTCATCTACATGATTACGCCGGAGGGCTGCGAAGCCCACACCCTGGCCGAGATCCTGCCCTTCAGCTTCTCCGCTCAGAAACACATGCACGCCTGACGTGGATGCCCTGGGAAGAACTTCTGAAAAAGCCGGGAGAAACATGGAAAATATGTTGATTTTTTCTTAGGAATGTGCGACAATATTATCGGTGTTCTGTACACTGCAAAAAATAGAATATTATGGAGGAATGCAATCATGAAAAAGATTCTGGCTCTGCTGCTGGTTCTGGCGCTGTCCCTGACTCTGGTCGCCTGCGGCTCCGGCAGCACCACCAAGGCCAAGGCTTCCGACTACAAGGTCGCCATGGTTACCGACTACGGTGATATCACCGACCAGTCCTTCAACCAGACCACCTGGGAAGCCGTCGTTGCCTTCGGTAAGGACAACAATGTGGAAACCAAGTACTATAAGCCCACCAGCAACGATACCGCCGGCCGTGTGGCTTCCGTGGAGCTGGCCATCGCTGAGGGCTACAACGTCATCGTGATGCCCGGCTATGCTTTCGGCGGCACCATCGTGGATGTTGCTCCCAACTATCCCGACGTGAAGTTCGTCGCGCTGGACGTGGCCAAGGGCGACCTGCTGGAGACCGCCGTTGCCAACAAGGGCGAGAGCTATGACTACAACCCCGACAACTGGAAGCTGGAGGACTACGTTGACCTGAGCAACGTCTACTGCGCCATCTACCAGGAAGAGCTGTCCGGCTACATGGCCGGTTACGCCGCTGTCAAGCTGGGCTACACCAAGCTGGGCTTCCTGGGCGGCATGGCCGTTCCCGCCGTTATCCGTTTTGGCTACGGCTACGTGCAGGGCGTTGACGCCGCTGCCAAGGAGCTGGGCATCACCGTCGACATGAAGTACGCTTACGGCAACCAGTTCTACGGCGACGCCGACATCACCGCCGTTATGGACACCTGGTATGCCGACGGCACCCAGATCGTCTTCGCCTGCGGCGGCGGCATCTACACCTCCGCTGCTGAGGCTGCCAAGAAGGCCGGCGGCAAGGTCATCGGTGTTGACGTTGACCAGAAGGCCATCATCGACGGCGACTACGGCGAGGGCATGACCGTGACCTCCGCCACCAAGGGTCTGCGTCCCACCACGATCAATGCTCTGACCGACATCATCGTGGGCGGCAAATGGGCTGACTACGCCGGCAAGATCGTGACTCTGGGTCTGGTATCCGGCGACGATCCCTCCGCCAACTACGTGCAGCTGGCCGAGACCACGCAGTTCGGCGACGGCTTCACCAAGGACGACTACGCCGCTCTGGTGAAGGGTATGTTCGACGGCACCATCACCGTCTCCAACGACACCTCCGCCGAGCCTGCCACCACCAACGTTAACGTGTCCTGGCTGGGCAACCTGAAGTAATTCCCCATTCCATCCGCAAAGAGAACGGGCAAGCTGCCCGTTCTCTTTTTTTACCAAAAAATTTCCCGTTTTCCACGGATTTTATTTGAAATCTGACGATAGGTCGTGTATAATAAAAAAGCAACGCACAAGTTTAGAACCGTCCGGCAGCGGCAGCCCTCCCATGATGGATTGCCGGACGGCGGCGGAAGCAAGGGGGCGAATTGCGCCGCTGCCCCGCCGGGAACGAAAAGGAGGTAATTGGATTGCAGGATGTACCTTACGCAATCGAAATGGTAAACATTACGAAGCGCTTCCCCGGTATCATCGCAAACGACAACGTTACGCTCCAGCTGAAAAAGGGCGAAATTCACGCCCTGCTGGGGGAAAACGGCGCCGGAAAATCCACGCTGATGAGCGTTCTGTTCGGCCTTTACCAGGCCGAGGAGGGCGTGATCAAAAAGGACGGCGTGGAGGTCAGGATCAACAACCCCAACGACGCCAATGCCCTGGGCATCGGCATGGTTCACCAGCACTTCAAGCTGGTGGAGTGCTTCTCCGTGCTGGATAACATCATCCTGGGCGACGAGGATACGAAGCACGGCATTCTTCAGCGCGCCCGCGCCCGGGAAAAGGTCATGGCGCTGTCGGAGAAATACGGCCTGCGGGTCGACCCCGACGCCCTGATCGAGGACATTTCCGTCGGTATGCAGCAGCGGACGGAAATCCTGAAAATGCTCTACCGGGACAACGAAATTCTGATTTTCGACGAACCCACCGCCGTGCTGACCCCCCAGGAGATTCAGGAGCTGCTGCAAATCATGCGCAATCTCGCGGCGGAAGGAAAGTCCATTCTCTTCATCTCCCACAAGCTCAACGAGATCATGGCGGTGGCTGACCGCTGCTCCGTCCTGCGCAAGGGCAAGTACATCGGCACCGTGAACATCGCGGACACCACCAAGGCAGAGCTGTCCCGGATGATGGTGGGCCGGGACGTGGAATTTGCGGTCACCAAGGGCGAGGCGCACCCGGGCGAGGTGGTTCTGGATGTGAAGAACCTCACCGTCCCCTCCAAGGTCCACAAGAACAACGCGGTCAAGGACGTGAGCTTCCAGGTACACGCGGGGGAAATCGTCTGCGTCGCGGGCATTGACGGCAACGGCCAGAGTGAGCTGGTATATGCCATATCCGGTCTGGAACCCGCGTCCGGCGGCACAATCACCATGTGCGGCGTGGACATCACCCACGCCCCCATCCGCCGGCGCAGCACCCTGGGCATGAGCCACATTCCGGAGGATCGCCACAAGCACGGCCTGGTGCTGGACTACACCCTGGAAGACAACATGATCCTGCAGCGGTATTTTGAGCCGGAGTTCACCGACAAATTCGGCTTCCTCCGCCGGAAGAACATCCGCGCCTATGCCGAGCGGCTGATCGGGCAGTACGACGTCCGTTCCGGTCAGGGGCCTGTCACCATTGCCCGCTCCATGTCCGGCGGCAACCAGCAGAAGGCCATCATCGCCCGGGAGATCGACAAGGATCCCCAGCTGCTCATCGCCGTGCAGCCCACCCGGGGTCTGGACGTGGGCGCGATTGAGTACATCCACAAGCAGATCGTCGCCCAGCGGGACGCGGGCAAGGCGGTGCTGCTGGTATCCTTGGAGCTGGACGAGGTCATGACGGTGTCCGACCGCATCCTCGTCATGTACGAGGGCGAGATCGTGGGCGAGCTTGACCCCAAGAAGACCACCGTGGAAGAGCTGGGCCTGTACATGGCCGGTGCAAAGAAGGAGGCGAAGAAGCAGTGAAAAAAGAACGTGAATCCCTCATCCGCAAGGACGGCTTCCAGACGCTGCTTGCCTCCCTGGTGTGCATTCTGGGCGGCCTGATCGTGGGATATGTGGTGCTGCTGATCATCGAACCCAGCGGCGCGTTTGAAGCGATCGTGGCGGTGATGAAGAGCTTCCTGCGCTTCCCCGGCGCACTGAAGCTCAAGTATTTCGGCCAGGCGCTGGTGCGCACGGCGCCGCTGCTGCTGTGCGCCCTGTCCGTCCTGTTCGCCTACAAGGTGGGCATGTTCAATATCGGCGCGGCGGGTCAGTACTGTGCCGGCGCATGCGCCGCGCTGTATGCCGCGCTGGCGTGGAATCTGCCCTGGTACGTCTGCATCCTTCTGGGTATGCTGGCGGGCGCGCTGCTGGGTATGCTGGCGGGCGTGCTGCGGACGCTGTTCAATGTCAACGTGGTCATTTCCGGCATCATGCTCAACTGGATCACCCTGTATCTGACCAACCTGGTGCTGGGTACGGTGAAAAATCCCACCAGTCCCTATACCAAGACCCTCCAGTCCACCAACCCCGGCGCACTCATCCCCAGTCTGGGGCTGGAAAAGCTCTTCAACAACGAGAAGAGCGTCACCATCGCCATTCCTCTCGCGGTGCTGACGGCGGTGCTGGTGTGGGTGGTTCTGAACAAGACCAAATTCGGCTACGAGCTGAAGGCCACCGGCAGCAACTACAACGCCGCCAAATACTGCGGCATGAAGGAAAACCGGAACATCATCCTCACCATGGTCATTGCGGGCGCCCTGGCGGGCTTTGGCGCGGGACTATTGTACCTCACCGGCATCGAGGACTGGGAGACCACCATTTCCTCCGTCCCCGGCATGGGCTTCAACGGCATCGCCGTGGCGTTCCTGGGTGGTCTGAGTCCCCTGGGTTCCATCCTGTCCGCGTTCTTCATCCAGTACATCACCACAGGCGGCGGCAACGTGGATTTGCAGGTCTACTGCTCCCAGATCTCCAGCCTGATCTCCGCGCTGATCATCTATCTGTGCGCCTTTGTGGGCTTCTTCAAGTATTTCATCCAGACCCGGCTGCGGAAGGCCGATGAGCGGAACGCCGCCAAGGCCGCGCAAATTCAGGAAGGGGGCGAGGACAGATGACACTGCTCATTCAATACACCTTGATCTTCGCGTCCGTTCTGATGCTGGTCGCCCTGGGCGGCTGCTTTGCCGAGCGCAGCGGCGTGATCAACATCGGCCTGGAGGGCATCATGGTCATCGGCGCCCTGGGCGGCGCGCTGGTGCTGAAATTCATGCCGGTCTCCGTGGGCGCGCCGGTTATGGTGATTACCACCGTCATCGTCAGCGCCCTGTTCGGCATGGTATTTTCCTTGCTTCTTGCGGTGGCGGCCATCAACTTTAAGGCCGACCAGACCATCACCGGCACCGCCATGAACATGCTGGCCACCGCAGCGGCCACCGTGGCGGTGAAGGCCATGAACACCGCGGCCTCCGGCGGCAACGACGTATCCTCCGACATCTCCTACACCCGCACGAAGGATCTGCTGCTGGTTCATGTGGGCGGGTTCGAGCTGAACTGGTTCATGCTGGTGGCGGTGCTGTGCCTGATCGCCGCCTATGTGGCGCTGTACAAGACCCGCTTCGGTCTGCGGCTGCGCGCCTGCGGCGAGCATCCCCAGGCGGCGGACTCCGTGGGCATCAACGTCTACAAGATGCGCTATGCCGGCGTGCTGCTCTCCGGACTGCTGGGCGGCCTCGGCGGCATCGTGTACATCACCGCGGGCGTCAGCGTGTGGAAGTTTGAAAACGGCGTGGCGGGCTTCGGCTTCCTGGCGCTGGCCGTCATGATCTTCGGCGCATGGCACCCCCTGAAAATCGCTCTGGCGGCGCTGCTGTTCGGCTTCTGCCGGGCGCTGGGCAATGTGTACTCCGGCTTTGACTTCCTGCTGAACATGAACATCCCCAGCGTGGTGTACAATATGCTTCCGTACATCATTTCCCTGGTGGTGCTGGCGTTTACGTCCAAGAAGTCCCGCGCCCCCAAGGCCGAGGGCATCCCCTACGACAAAGGAAGCAGATAACATTTTCCGGGTCTCCTCACAGGGGAGACCCGGTTTTCTGCCCAAATGGCAGAATCCACAAAAACCGCTTTACAAATCGTTCATATTTTGGAGGCAGGATCCGGGATATTTCCTTGCAATATGGGGTAAAAAGAGGTATACTGTCACAGAAGTGTGTGAAGAGGAGGTCTTAGGTCAACCCTGGGGCCTCTTTTTTCATGAAAACACGAAAACCCGCAAAAGACAGAAAGGATGATTTTTATGGCTACTCCCGAAAAGAATACCGACGCGGTTTATGACGCAAGTACTCTGGGTACCCCCAAAATGCTGGTTCTGGGCTTACAGCACCTGTTCGCAATGTTCGGTGCAACGGTTCTGGTTCCCGCAATCACCGGACTGAACGTATCCACCACCCTGCTCTTTGCCGGTCTCGGCACGCTGCTGTTCCACCTGATCACCGGACGGAAGGTTCCCGCATTCCTGGGCTCCTCCTTCGCATTCCTGGGTGCTTACGGCCTGGCCACCGCTTCCGGACAGGACATCCCGCTGACCTACTCCTGCTTCGGCGTCGCCGTGGCGGGTCTTGTATATCTGGTTCTGGCGCTCTTCTTCAAGCTCTTCGGCGCGAAGAAGGTCATGCGCTTCTTCCCGCCCATCGTCACCGGCCCCATCATCATCTGCATCGGCCTGTCTCTGGCCGGTTCCGCTATCAATAACTGCCGCGGCAACTGGTGGGTCGCCCTGGTTGCGATCCTGGTCGTTGTGGTCTGCAACATCTGGGGCAAGGGCATGGTGAAGATCGTTCCCATTCTGCTGGGTGTTCTCGGCTCCTACCTGTTCGCCATGATCGTGGATCCCGCCGCCCGTGCCAACGTTGCCAAGACCGTGGCCGAGGCCGACTGGATCGGCCTGCCCGTGATCTGGGGCAACACCGCCTTCTCCATCTTCGGCAAGGATTTTGACAGCGGTATGCTGCTGACCGCCATTATCACCATCGCCCCCATTTCCCTGGCAACCGTCGTCGAGCACATCGGCGACATCTGCGCCATTTCCTCCACCGTGGAAAAGAATTACGTGGCTGACCCCGGCCTGCACCGCACCCTGGTGGGCGACGGCCTGGCTACCACCGTGGCCGCCCTCTTCGGCGCACCGGCCAACACCACCTACGGCGAGAACACCGGCGTTCTGGCGCTGTCCAAGGTCTATGATCCCAAGGTCGTCCGACTGGCCGCTTTGTTTGCCATCATCCTTTCCTTCTGCCCCAAGTTTGCCGCGCTGATCGTCGCCATGCCCGCCGCTACCATGGGCGGCGTGAGCCTGGTGCTGTACGGCATGATCTCCGCCGTGGGCGTGCGGAACGTGGTTGAGAACAACGTGGACTTCACCAAGAGCCGCAACGTGCTGGTCGCCGCCATGATTATGGGTCTGGCCGTGGGCGTGACCTACAACGGCGCCATTGTAATCCCCGTCGGCGACGTGACCATCAGCCTGTCCGGTCTGGCCGTGGCCGCGCTGGTGGGCATCCTGATGAACGCCGTGCTCCCCGGCAAGGACTACGAGTTCGGCACCAACGAGCAGGGCGATACCTCCGTCAACTTCGGCACGAGAGCTGAATAATATCCGATTTTCCCAGGGGCGGAGCCGCAGGCTCCGCCCCTTTTCTTCGGGAAAACACAAAAATATTCGGAATATCCAACAAAAATATTGCATTTATTTCGTCAATGTGCTATACTCTATAGTCGATATTTTGTGTAATTCGGTTTCGAAAGGGAGACTTTTTATGGTACCTCAGGATAAAATTCGCAACATTGCCATCATCGCCCACGTTGACCATGGCAAGACCACCCTGGTGGACGAAATGCTCAAGCAGGGCGGCATCTATCGGGAAAATCAGGCCACTGTGGAGCGGGTCATGGACTCCGGCGATCTGGAGCGGGAGCGGGGCATCACCATTCTGGCAAAGAACACTTCCGTGCATTATAAGGACTACAAGATCAACATCGTGGACACCCCGGGTCACGCCGACTTCGGCGGCGAGGTAGAGCGCATTCTGAAAATGGTCAACGGCGTCATTCTGCTGGTGGACGCCGCCGAAGGCCCCATGCCCCAGACCCGCTTCGTCTTGCAGAAGGCGCTGGAGCTGGGTCACAAGGTCATTGTGGCCGTGAACAAGATCGACAAGCCCGACGCCCGGGTACACGAGGTCATGGACGAGGTGCTGGAGCTGCTGCTGGATTTGAACGCCACCGATGAGCAGTTCAACAGCCCCACCGTGTTCTGCTCCGGCCGTCAGGGTACGGCTTCCTACAGCCCCGACGAGGTGGGTACCGACCTGACCCCCCTGTTCGAGACCATCGTCAATTATATTCCCGCCCCCGAGGGTGACGACACCGCGCCGCTTCAGCTGCTGGTTTCCTCCATCGACTATAACGACTACGTCGGCCGTATCGCCGTCGGTCGTGTGGAGCGGGGTACCATCAAGGTCAATCAGGAGGTCACCATCTGCGACTTCCACGACGCGGACGTAAAAACCAAGGGCAAGGTCGTGGCGCTGTACGAGTTCGACGGCCTGAGCAAGAACCCCGTCCAGGAGGCTCACGCCGGTGAGATCGTGGCGCTGTCCGGCATGGCGGACATCACCATCGGCCGCACCCTGTGCGCCCCGGAGTGCGTGGAGCCGCTGCCCTTTGTGAAGATTTCCGACCCCACCATCGAAATGACCTTCGCCGTCAACGATTCCCCCTTCGCGGGCAAGGAGGGCAAGTTCGTCACCTCCCGGAACCTTCGCGACCGGCTGGAAAGGGAGCTTCTCAAGGACGTTTCCCTCCACGTCACCGAGCAGGGAACGGATTCCTTCAACGTGGCCGGACGGGGCGAAATGCACCTGTCCATCCTTATGGAGACCATGCGCCGGGAGGGCTACGAGTTCTCCGTGTCCACCCCCCGCGTGCTGACCAAGGAGGTGGACGGCAAGGTCTGCGAGCCTATCGAGCGAATGGTCGCCGACGTTCCGGAGGAGTGCATGGGTTCCGTCATTGAAAAAATGGGCAAGCGGAAGGGTGATCTTCTGGGCATGACCCCCATGGGCAGCCGCTACCGCCTGGAGTTCCTGGTTCCTTCCCGGGGTCTGTTCGGCTACCGCAATGAGTTCCTCACCGATACCCGGGGCGAGGGCATCATGTCCTCGGTGCTGGATTCCTACGCCCCCATGAAGGGCGAGATCGAGCGGCGGCAGGTGGGCTCCCTCATCGCCTTTGAGACCGGCGAGGCCGTGGCTTACGGTCTTGCGGCGGCGCAGGAGCGGGGCGCACTGTTCATCGGCCCCGGCACGCCGGTTTACGCCGGTATGGTCGTGGGCATTTGCAGCCGCAACGAGGATATGACCGTGAACGTCTGCAAGAAAAAGCAGCTGACCAACATGCGCGCTGCCGGTTCCGACGAAGCCCTCCGGCTGACGCCCCCCCGCATCCTCTCTCTGGAGCAGTGCCTGGAATTTCTGGCGGACGACGAGCTGCTGGAATGCACCCCCAAGAGCCTGCGCATCCGCAAGCGGGAGCTGGATCACGCGGCACGTATGCGCAATCTGATGAAGAAGCGCGCTCAGGACAACGCCTGACGTGAAAACCCGATTTTTGCCGGGCTGCATTCTGCTGATCCTTCTGCTGACGGGCTGCGGACATGCCGCCTCCGAGCCCGCCGCGCCCACCTTGCCGGAGACCCAGGCCGTTACGACACAGCCGGCGCAGACTTCCCGGCCGGAGACCCTTCCCACCGAGACGCAGCCCAAGGAGGAACACTTCCTTCTGACCTTCGCGGGGGACTGCACCTTCGGCAGCAATCCGACCAACTATTTCGCGGAATCCGGCTTTATCAAGACCGTGGGCGAGGACTACGCCTATCCCTTCGCCAATGTGATCGACTATTTCGCAAACGACGAGTTCTCCATGGTGAATCTGGAAGGCCCCCTGTGCGATGAGGGCAATCCCGCGCAGAAGAAGCACGTTTTCCACGGCCCCACGGCTTACGTAAACTGCCTGACGGAGAATTCCGTCGAGGCCGTGACCGTTGCCAACAACCATTCCATGGACTACGGGGCAGGCGGCTACGCTTCCACCCTGGCGGTACTGGAACAGGCAGGCGTCCCCTACGTGGAGCGGGACAGCACCGCCGTGGTCACCACGGAAAACGGCCTGACCATCGGGCTGTATGCCGCCGTGTACTACAAGCTGGACGTGGAGGACATGACCGCGAAAATCGCCGCTCTGCGGGAGCAGGGAGTGGATTTGGTCATCTTCGCCCCCCACTGGGGCGTGGAGGGTACCTACCGCCCCACCGAAGAACAGGAGCGGGTGGGTCACGCCGCCATTGACGCCGGGGCAGACATCGTATTCGGCTCCCATCCCCACGTCTTGCAGCCCATTGAGGAATACGGCGGCGGCATCCTTTTCTACTCTCTGGGGAATTTCAGCTTCGGCGGCAACGGCGCCCCCAAGGACTACGACACGGCGCTGGTGCAGCAGGAGGTCATCCGGGACGGGGATGGAACGGTCAGACTGGGACAGCTGACCGTCGTACCCGCCAGCGTCAGCTCCGTTACCGGGCGGAACAATTTCCAGCCGACCCCCTACGAGCCGGGGACGGAAGCGTACAATCGCGTTCTTTCCAAGCTGGATGGAACCTTCTCCGGCGCGAATTTGAAAATAGACTGACAGAAGAATAAAAAAAGATTGACCAAACAATGTTTTTCGGTTATAATGAGCAGGTATGACCGTAGTATCGGTCAAACTTTGTGTTGCTGCGGCCGAAAGGCTGTTGAGCATATTGTATTTTGACAGGAGGTGTATCCTAAATGAAGCGTACCTATCAGCCCAGCCGCCGTCACCGTTCCAAGGTTCACGGTTTCCGCCAGAGAATGGCGACTTCCAACGGCCGCAAGGTTCTGGCCCGCCGTCGTGCGAAGGGCCGCAAGGTTCTGTCCGCCTGATGCGTATGTCCGTGGGTTAACTAGGGTGCATCTGAAAACTGTCAAAACGCCCGGACAGCTGCTCTTTTTGCCCTGTGCCGCGCCATTTTCCCTTGAAATACAGCAGGTATTCCCGCGGAAAAATGGCTTGCGCAGGACAAAAATCCCTCGCTGCCGGTCATTTCGCCAGTTTTCAGATACACCCTAGAGCGGAAAACGCGCTTAAGAGCGAAACGGGAGCTACAGCGGGGTGAATGGAACGTTCGCCCCGCTCCCTTTTTAGCGAGGAAACAGTATGAAGTATTCAACCAGCCTGAAGCTCAATCATATTTTCAGGCGTCTGTATCACACCTCCGGCTTTGCCGACGGTCTGCTGGTGCTTTACGCCAGAAAGAACCGCACGGACGGGAACCGGGTGGGTATCACCGTCAGCAAGAAGCTGGGCAAGGCCCACGTGCGCAACCGCACCCGCCGCCGCATCCGGGAGGTCTACCGCCTGAACGAGGAAAAGTTCCAGCCCGGCTGGGACATCGTGGTGGTGGCAAGGACGAGGGCCGTGGAGGCTCCCTTTGAGAAGCTGACGGCAAGTTACCTGACCCTTGCGAAAAAAGCGGGAATTTTGAAGCCGGTACAGATACAGGACTAAGCTGCGGTTATGAAAAAAATGTTTCTCAAGCTCATTCGCTTTTATCAGCGTTGGATTTCTCCGGCGTTTCCGGCACGGTGCCGGTTTCGCCCCACCTGCTCCGCTTATGCCTACGAAGCCATCAGCAAGTACGGTATCCTCAAGGGCGGCTGGCTTGCCCTGAAGCGGTTTCTGCGATGCAATCCCTTCTACCGCGGGGATATCTACGACCCGGTACCATGACCATTGAATCTCTAAGGAGGAAAGGCAATGTTTCTCGCATTCCAATTATCGGACATCATAACCGTGCCGTTCGGGTGGCTGCTGTCGGTTCTGTATGAAACCACCCACAACTACGGCATCGCCATGATCCTGTTCGCCGTCATCGTGCAGCTGATTCTGATGCCCCTGAACGCGAAGTCCAAGAAGAGCATGATGAAGATGTCCCGTCTGACGCCCCGGATGCAGGCCATCCAGCAGAAGTATGCGGACGACCCCCAGCGCCAGAACCAGGCCATCCAGGAGCTTCAGAAGTCCGAGGGCGTTTCCATGGGCGGCGGCTGCCTGTGGAGTTTCATTCCCATTCTGATTCTGTTTCCCCTGTTCGCCGTTATCCGCCAGCCCATCACCTACATCCTGATGCAGTCCGCCGACACGGCGAAGCAGATCGTGGAGGTCATCAAGACGGCTGCGCCGGATATGTTTACTTCCAACGCCGCTTACGAGCAGGTCGTCGCCGCGCAGCTGATCCCTCAGTACGCAGACGAACTGCGCGCCGCCATCCCCGGCATCAGCGAGACCGTTCTTGCCGGCATCAATTTTGACTTCCTGGGCATCAACCTGGGGGCGGTTCCCCAGTTCAATGTCTTCTCCGCCAGCTGGGCGTGGGATTGGGCGCACATCGGCGCGTTCCTGATCGCCCTGACCTCTGCCGCTTCTCAGCTGCTGCAGATGGTCATCAGCCAGAAGACCAACGACTCCGTCATCACCGACGAGAACGGCGTTCAGGACAAGGAGACCGCCAAAAATTCCCAGCAGAACCAGTCCATGAAGGTCATGATGTGGATGATGCCCCTGATGTCTCTGTGGATCGGCTTCACCGTTTCCGCCGGACTGTCCCTGTACTGGTTCATCGGCGGCGTGGTGAGAATGATTTCCGACCCCATTATGACCAACCACTACCGCAAGATCTACGATGCGGAGGATGCCGTGCGCCTGCAAAAGGCGCTGGAGCAGGAGCGGATTGAAGCCGAGAAGGAGCGCATCCGCGCCGAGCGCCGTGCCGCCAACCCCGACGGCATCACCGCCAACACCAGCAAGAAGAAGCTGGAAAAGCAGCAGCGGGATCAGGAGCAGGCCGCCAAGGCCGCGGCTGCCAAGGAGTACGCCGCCCGGAAGGGCATTGCGGAGGAAGTCGCCCAGGAGGAAAACGCCCCCCTGTCCGGTGTTTCCGAGCGCCCCTTCTGCAAGGGCCGCAACTATGACCCTGACCGCTACGCGCCCAAGTCTATGGAGGAATAAGCCATGGAAAAGTCGATTATCACTTCCGGCAAGACCATTGATCTTGCCATTGAATCCGCGCTGAGCCAGCTGGGGCTGGATCGTGACAGCGTGTCCGTCACGGTGCTGCAGCAGGCCAAGTCCGGCTTCCTGGGCTTCGGCGCCCAGAGCGCCAAGGTGCAGGTGAGCTATGAGGTTCCCGACCCCGTGCCGGAGAAGGAAGAGAAGCCCAAGAGTGCGCTTGGCAGCGCCTCCCGCTCCAAGCCCAAGCCCCCCGCCGCCCCGGTGAAGAAGCCGGAAGCCCCTCAGGCTCCCAAGGCGGAGGCTCCCAAGGCCGAGCCGCCCAAGCCCGCCCAGCCCGCTCCCGCGCCGGCAAAGCGTCCCGAGCCGCCCAAGCAGGACAGGCCCCGTCCTCCCAAGCCCCCCCGTCCGGAGAAGCCCAAGGCGCCTGCCGCCCCCAGGACCTACGCCCCTGCCGAACCCGGTTCCGTAGAGGAGAAGATCGAGGTTTTCATCAGGGGCCTGCTGGAGCATATGGATTCCAACGCCGTTCCCCATTGCTGGAAGGACGAGGGCAATACATACAAGGTTGACCTGGTGGGTGACGATCTGGGCTACCTGATCGGCCGCCGGGGCGACACCCTGGACGCCATCCAGCATCTGACCAACTACACCATCAACCGGGATGTGGAAGGCCATATCCGCGTCAACGTGGATGCAGAGTGCTACCGGGAAAAGCGGGAGGAGAGCCTGCGCCGCTACGCCCGGAAGAAGGCGCAGCAGGTGCTGAAAGCCCGCCGCCGCACCACCCTGGAGCCCATGAACGCCTACGAGCGCCACGTGATCCACGCAGCCCTGCAGGACATGGAGAACATCACCACCCACTCCACCGGCGTAGAACCCAACCGCCGCGTGGTGATTGAGTACGTGAGATAAGCAGAAATCGGCACCTGCCGCAAGCGGGCGCCGATTTTTTGTCGTTCGGCGGTCATCATCGGGAAAACCTACCGGGAACTGAATGCGTAAGAGCTGAAAAGGCGCTGTCTCACCAAGCCGTGAGACAGCGCCTTTTTTAGAGGAAGGGTGTTATCTGAAGTATTTGACCGCCGCTTCAAACATGCGGATGTTGTACTCGCCGGGGACGTTCTTGTACAGGCCGGAGCCGATGCGCTCGCTGTGACCCATTTTGCCGAAGACCCGGCCGTCGGGGGAGGTGATGCCCTCGATGGCGTACAGAGAGCCGTTGGGGTTGAAATGGACGTCGGCGGTGGCGTTGCCCTCCAGGTCGACGTACTGGGTGGCGATCTGACCGTTGGCCGCCAGCCGGCGGATCAGCTCTTCCGAGGCCAGGAACTTGCCCTCGCCGTGAGAAATGGGGACATTGTACACGTCGCCCACGTTGGTCAGCGACAGCCAGGGGGACTTGTTGGAGGCGACCCGGGTGCGGACGATGCGGCTCTGGTGGCGGGAGATGTTGTTGAAGGTCAGGGTGGGACAGGTCTCGTCGGTGTCGATGATTTTGCCGTAGGGAACCAGACCCAGCTTGATCAGCGCCTGAAAACCGTTGCAGATGCCGCACATCAGGCCGTCCCGCTGCTCCAGAAGGGCGGTGACGCCCTCCTTGACGGCGGCGTTGCGGAAGAACGCGGTGATAAACTTGCCGGAGCCGTCCGGCTCGTCGCCGCCGGAGAAGCCGCCGGGGATGAACACCACCTGGGCGGTTTTCAGTTCCTCCGCGAACCGCTCCACGCTGCGGGCAATGCCGTCGGCGCTCAGGTTGTTGATGACGATAATCTCCGGCTCCGCCCCCGCGTCCCGGACGGCCTTGGCGGAGTCGTATTCGCAGTTGGTGCCGGGGAAGGCGGGAATGAGAACCTTGGGCTTGGCAACCTTGACGGCGGGAGCTTTCCGCTGGGTGGCCTCATAGGAGAAGGTCTCCATGCTCTGCGCCACGGTGGGGATGTTGCAGGCGTAGACGGATTCCAGCTTGTCTTCGTAGGCACCGAGAACCTGAGCTTGGGGCAGGGCTTCGCCACGATAGGAGAAGCTGCCGTCGGCGGTGGTGACGCCCAGAACTTTGCCCACGGTGCCGTCAGCCATTTCCAGCACAAAGCTGCCATAGGCGTAGCCGAACAGCTCGTCTAAGGTGAGCGCATCGTCAAAGGCAAAGCCGAAGCCGTTGCCGAAGCCCATTTTCATCACGGCCTCCGCGACGCCGCCCATGCCGGGGGTGTAGGCAGCCACGGCCTTGCCGCTGCGCAGCAGGCTGGTGACGGTGTCGAAGGTTTCCAGCAGAGAAGCGGTCTCGGGCAGGCCGTTTTCGTCGTAGGCGGGGGTCAGCAGGCAGACCTTGTGCCCCGCGGCCTTAAATTCGGGAGAGACAACCTCGCCGGTCTTACCGGTGGTGACGGCGAAGGAGACCAGCGTGGGCGGCACGTCCAGCTTCTCGAAGGAGCCGGACATGGAGTCCTTGCCGCCGATGGCGCCGATGCCCAGCTCCGTCTGCGCCCGGAAGGCGCCCAGCAGCGCGGCCAGGGGCTTGCCCCAGCGCTTGGGATCCTTGCCGAGACGCTCAAAATACTCCTGGAAGGTCAGATAAGTATCCTCGAAGGACGCGCCGGAGGCGATGAGCTTACACACGGACTCCACCACGGCCAGATATGCGCCGTGATAGGGGGACGCGGAGGTGATGAAGGGGTTATAGCCGAAGGCCATGAAGGAGCAGTCGTCGGTGTGCTTCTTCTCCACGGAGATTTTCTGCACCATGGCCTGCACGGGGGTGAGCTGGTATTTTCCGCCGAAGGGCATCAGCACGGTGCCAGCGCCGATGGTGGAGTCGAACCGCTCAGAAAGACCCCGCTTGGAGCAGGTGTTCAGGTCGGAGGCCACGGCGAGGAAGTTTTCCGCAAAATCGCCGGTGACGGTCTTGTCGTAGCTCTGCGCCTTTTCGGCGGCGGCGTCCATGTGCTTGGCCGCGCCGTTGGAGTTCAGGAACTCCCGGCTGATGTCGCAGATTTTCCTGCCGTTCCAGTTCATCACCAGACGGGGGCTTTCTGTGACCACGGCCACGGGGACGGCGTTCAGGTTTTCCGTGGCGGCAAGCTCCAGGAACCGCCCCGCGTCCTTTGCTTCCACCACCACGGCCATCCGCTCCTGGGATTCGGAGATGGCCAGCTCGGTGCCGTCCAGACCGTCGTATTTCTTGGGAACGGCGTTCAGGTCGATCTCCAGACCGTCGGCCAGCTCGCCGATGGCCACGGACACGCCGCCCGCGCCAAAGTCGTTGCACCGCTTGATGAGACGGGAAGCCTCGCCGTTGCGGAACAGGCGCTGGAGCTTCCGCTCCTCGGGGGCGTTGCCTTTCTGCACCTCGGAGCCGCAGGTTTCTACCGACTGCTGGGTGTGGGCTTTGGAGGAACCCGTCGCGCCGCCGATGCCGTCCCGGCCGGTGTTGCCGCCCAGCAGAATGACCACGTCGCCGGGGTCGGGGCGCTCCCGGCGGACATTTTCCGCAGGGGCGGCGGCGATGACCGCGCCGATCTCCATGCGCTTGGCGGCGTAGCCGGGATGGTAAATCTCATCCACAATGCCGGTGGCAAGGCCGATCTGGTTGCCATAGGAGGAATAGCCCGCGGCGGCGGTGGTGACGATCTTCCGCTGGGGCAGCTTGCCGGGGATGGTCTCGGACACGGGGGTCAGAGGGTCAGCCGCGCCGGTGACGCGCATGGCGCCGTAGACGTAGCTCCGCCCGGACAGGGGGTCGCGAATGGCACCGCCGATGCAGGTGGCCGCGCCGCCGAAGGGCTCGATCTCCGTGGGATGGTTGTGGGTCTCGTTCTTGAACAGCAGCAGCCACGGCTCGGTGACGCCGTCCACGGTGACGTCCATCTTCACTGTGCAGGCGTTGATCTCCTCACTCTCGTCCAGCTTAGGGAGCTTGCCCGCGGCCTTCAGATGCTTGACGGCGATGGTCGCGAGATCCATCAGGCAGATGGGCTTCTCGCTGCGGCCAAGGGCATTCCGGGTTGTCAGATAGTCCTCGTAGGTCTTTTGCAGCAGGGCATCCTCAAAGGTCACGTGGTCGAGAATGGTGCCGAAGGTGGTGTGGCGGCAGTGATCGGACCAGTAGGTGTCGATCATGCGAATTTCCGTGATGGTGGGATCCCGGCCTTCTTCCCGGAAATAGGACTGGCAGAAGACGATGTCGTCCAAATCCATGGCAAGGCCGTAGTTCGCGATAAAGTCCGCCAGCTCGTCACGGCTCAGCTTTGTAAAGCCGGTCAGGGTCGCCACCTCCGTGGGGATGTCATAGCGGATAGCGAGGGTCTCCGGCACGTCCAGGGACGCTTCCCGGCACTCCACCGGGTTAATGACGTATTTTTTGAATTCCCGGATATCCCCGTCCGTCAGCGCGCCGTACAGGGCGTAGACCTTGGCGGTGCGGATGAGGGGACGCTCACCCTGGGAGATGATCTGGATGCACTGGGCGGCGGAATCCGCCCGCTGGTCGAACTGGCCGGGCAGCGCCTCCACGGCAAAAACGTAAGCGCCGGGGAGTTGGACGGAGGGGGAAGCGGTATCCAGCTGCGGCTCGGAGAAGACCGTCTTCACGGCGTACCGGAACAGGTCTTCCGTGATGTTTTCCGCGTCGTACCGGTTGAACAGCCGGACGTTTTCCAGCCGCTCCATGCCGAGAAGGTTCCTGGCCTCGTTCAGCAGACCCTTGGCCTCGTTGTCCAGACCTTCCTTTTTTTCTACAAATACCCGATAAACCATGGGGTAATTCCTCCTGATGTGATTTATTCAGAGTTTTAGTTAGGCTTGCAGAGCGCGCTGGCCGATGTCGCTTCTGCGGTAGGCGTTTTCAAACTGCACGCCGCTTGCAAGGCGGTAGGCTTCCCGGATGGCGTCTGCCAGGGAATCGGCCACGGCGGTGGTGCCGGTGACACGGCCGCCGGAGGTCAGAAGCCTTCCGTTCTCCAGCTTCGCCCCCGCCACGTAGGTGTGGGCGGCGGCTTCCGGGGTCATGGTGATCTCGAAGCCCTTCTGGTAGCTGACGGGGTACCCGGCGGAGGCGGTGATGACGCAGCAGGCGTACTGATCGGAGAAGCGAACCTCCGTATCCTCCAGCGTGCCGTTGGTTGTCGCCTGCATGACGGTCAGCAGGTCGCTTTCCAGCAGGGGCAGCACCACCTGGGTCTCCGGGTCGCCGAAGCGGCAGTTGTACTCAATGACCTTGGGACCGTCGGGGGTGAGCATCAGGCCGAAGTAAAGGCAGCCCTGAAAGGTGCGGTCTTCGCTGTTCATGGCGGCGACGGTGGGCAGGAAGATTTCCTCCATGCACCGCTGGGCGATGGCCGGGGTGTAGTAGGGGTTGGGGGCGACGGTGCCCATGCCGCCGGTGTTCAGGCCGGTGTCGCCGTCTCCCGCCCGCTTGTGATCCATGGAGGACACCATGGGCTTGACCACCTTGCCGTCGGTGAAGGCCAGCACGGAGACCTCCGGGCCGGTGAGAAATTCCTCAATGACCACGTGGTCGCCGGATTTGCCGAAAACGTGGTTCTCCATCATGTCCCGGACGGCGGCCTTGGCCTCCTCCCGGGTTTGGGCAATGATGACGCCCTTGCCCAGCGCCAGACCGTCGGCCTTGATGACGGTGGGGATGGGGGCGGTGTCCAGATAGGCAAGGGCGTCGGCCATGTCGCTAAAAACCTCGTACCGGGCGGTGGGGATGCCGTATTTTTTCATGAGGTTTTTGGAAAAGACCTTGCTGCCCTCGATGATGGCAGCCCGGGCGCGGGGGCCGAAGCAGGGAATTTTAGCCGCTTCCAGCGCGTCCACGCAGCCCAGCACCAGGGGATCGTCCGGCGCGACCACGGCGTAATCTATCTTTTTCTCCTGGGCAAAGGCGACGATCTTGTCGATTTCCGTAGCGCCGATGGGGACGCACACCGCGTCCGCCGCGATGCCGCCGTTGCCGGGGAGGGCAAAAATCTCCGTGACCTCGGGATTTTTTTTCAGGCTCTTGATGATGGCGTGTTCCCGTCCGCCGCCGCCTACGACTAACAGTTTCATGGATGCGCCTCCTTTAGTGGTGGAACAGCCGCATACCGGTGAAGGCCATGACCATACCATCTTTATCGCATTCCTCGATGACCAGATCGTCCCGGATGGAGCCGCCGGGCTGGGCGATGTATTTAACGCCGGAGGCCTTGGCGCGCTTGATGTTGTCGGGGAAGGGGAAGAAGGCGTCGGAGCCGAGGGAAACGCCGTCAAACCCGGACAGGAATTCCCGCTTGTCTTCTTCCGTCAGCCGGTCGGGCTGGCGGGTGAAATAGTTCTGCCAGATGCCGTCGGCGCAGACATCCTCCTCGTTGCCGTTGATGTAGCCGTCGATCACGTTGTCCCGGTTGGGGCGGCCGAGGTCGGCGCGGAAGGGCAGGGACAGGGTCTTGGGGTGCTGGCGCAGGAAGAAGGTGTCGGCCTTGGAGCCGGCCAGCCGGGTGCAGTGGATGCGGGACTGCTGACCCGCGCCCACGCCCACGGCCTGCCCGTCATAGGCAAAGCACACGGAGTTGGACTGGGTGTATTTCAGGGTAATCAGCGCCACAATCAGGTCGATTTTGGCGGATTCGGGCAGGTCTTTGTTCTTGGTGACGATGTTTTGAAGCAGATGCCCGTCGATTTTGAAGTTGTTCCGCCCCTGCTGGAAGGTGATGCCGAAGACCTGCTTCGTCTCCTGCTCGGCGGGAACGTAGTCCGGGTCAATGGCCACCACGTTGTAGCCGCCCTTGCGCTTGGTTTTCAGAATGGCCAGGGCTTCGTCGGTGTAGCCGGGGGCGATCACGCCGTCGGAGACCTCCCGGGCGATGAGCTTCGCGGTGGTGGCGTCGCACACGTCGGACAGGGCGACCCAGTCGCCGAAGGAGCACATCCGGTCGGTGCCTCTTGCCCGGGCGTAGGCGCAGGCGAGAGGGCTGTCGTCCAGTTCGGGGACGTCATCCACAAAGCAGACCTTTTTCAGGTTCTCGGGAAGCACCTTTCCCACGGCGGCGGAGGTGGGGGATACGTGCTTGAAGGACGTGACGGCGACCATGCCGGTGGCCTCCTTCAGCTCCTTCACAAGCTGCCAGGAGTTGAGGGCGTCCAGGAAATTGATGTAGCCGGGGCGGCCGTTCAGAATGGTGATGGGCAGCTCGGAGCCGTCGGCCATGTAGATTTTTGCGGGCTTCTGATTGGGGTTGCAGCCGTATTTCAGTTCAAATTCTTTCATGTTCATTCCCTCCACGCGGTGTTACTTTACATGCTTGTTGAGGATTCGCTGCTGATATTTCCGGGTTTCCAAGTTGGTGTAGCGCACAAACAGGGAGATTTTGTTGTCGGGGTTCAGGTTCTCCCACAGCTCCCGGGTGAAATCGTCGATGTCCCCGGGGATGCTGACCCGCTCCGGCTCCCCCTGGAAGGTGGGAATCACGGGATTGCCGTCGCAGACGTAGGTGTGCAGGAAATGACCCAGACCGGGGGCGGCGGGGTACTCGTAGAAGAACCGGGCGCATGCCGCGCCCTCCGGGTCGGCGGATTTCAGGATGGACAGCTTATAGCTGCCGTCCCCTGCCTGCAAGCCGGAAATGCGGGGCGTCCAGTTGGGGCCGTCGTCCTCAAACTGACGGGTGCGCAGGGCGGCTTCCCAGCTTTCGCCCTTGGCAAGATGCTCCCAAACGGTGTCCGTCTGGTCGCCGTTGGTGACGATGAGACCCTGACCGGCTTCCCGCACGGGATGGTAGATGATCAGATGGGGGTCTTTCATGAGACCGGGGTCGAAGGCTTCCGTGCGGATGCCGTCCGGCTCCTGAACGAAGACCCGGTTCCGGGAATTGACGCTGCGTCCCATGATGAAATAGGCGGCCACGGCGGTCTTGCCGTCGGGGGTGACCCCCAGGACAATGCCCCGGCCGGGGTAGGTGTTGCCGCTGAGGCGCTCGGCCATGGACTTTATTTCGTAAACATTCATAGCACTTTTCACTCCTGTTCAATGATAACGGTGCGGCCTTCCACCCGGAGCCTGCCCTCACAGAACAGGCGCACGGCTTCCGGCAGCAGCTTCCATTCGGCTTGCTCCATAATGCGTTTTTGAAGGGTTTCGGGGGTATCTCCGGGGAGAACGGGGACGGCCTTCTGGGCGATGATGGGGCCGCCGTCGCATTCCGCGCTGACAAAATGCACGGTCGCGCCGGAGAGCTTGACGCCGTAGGCCAGCGCCGCTTCATGGACATGCAGTCCATAGAAGCCCTGGCCGCAGAAGGAGGGGATCAGAGCGGGGTGGACGTTCATAATGGCGTTGGGGTAGGCATGCACCAGCTCTTCGGTGAAGATGACCATGCAGCCCGCCAGAACCACTAAATCAATGTCCAGCGCCTTTAATTTTTCCACCAGCGCCAGGGTCATGGCGCGGCTGGAGTCGAAGTTTTTCCGGGGCAGCACGTAGCCGGGGATTCCCGCCTTTCGCGCCCGCTCCAGGGCGTAAGCGCCCTCCTTGGAGGAGATCACGGCAGTGATTTCGCCGCCGCCCAGCTCGCCCCGCTGCCGGGCGTCGATCAGCGCCTGTAAATTGGTGCCGCCGCCGGAGACCAGAACTGCGATTTTGGCCGTCATTCCAGAATCACCTTTTCCTCGTCGTTTTTCACGATGGTGCCGATGACGTAGGCGTCCTCGCCGTTGGCGGTGAGGATGTCCAGGGCGGTCTGCACCTGAGCGGCGGGAACGACGATGCTCATGCCCACGCCCATGTTGTAGGTGTTGAACATGTCCCGTTCGGGGATATCGCCGGTTTTCGCGATCAGGTCAAAGATGGGCAGCACCTTAACGGCGCCCTTGTCGATTTTCGCGCACAGGCCGTCGGGGATGGAGCGGGGAATATTCTCATAGAAGCCGCCGCCGGTGATGTGGCTGATGCCCTTGACGTCCACGGTTTCCAGCAGCGCCAGGACGGATTTGACGTAGATTTTCGTGGGGGTCAGCAGAGTCTCGGCGATGGTCTTTCCGCCAAGCGCGTCGCAGGGTTGGTAGATTTCAGCGGGGTTCTCGTCAATGCGGAAAACCTTGCGGATCAGGCTGAAGCCGTTGGAGTGGATGCCGGAGGAGGCCAGGGCAATGACCGCGTCCCCTTCCGCCATTTTCGTCTTGTCTAAGATTTTCTTTTTATCCACAATGCCCACGGCGAAGCCCGCCAGGTCGTAATCCTCCACGGGCATCAGGCCGGGATGCTCGGCGGTTTCCCCGCCGATGAGCGCCGCGCCGGACTGGACGCAGCCCTCCGCCACGCCGCCCACGATCTGGGCGATCTTTTCCGGCACGTTTTTGCCGCAGGCGATGTAATCCAGGAAAAACAGGGGCTTCGCGCCCACGCAGATGATGTCGTTGACGCACATGGCCACGGCGTCAATGCCGATGGTATCGTGCTTGTCCATGAGGATGGCCAGCTTGACCTTGGTGCCGCAGCCGTCGGTGCCGGAGACCAGCACCGGCTCCTCCATCCCGGCGACGTTCAGGCCGAAGCAGCCGCCGAAGCCGCCCACGTCGTCCAGGCAGCCTAAGTTGCGGGTGCGGGCAATGTGGGTCTTCATCAGCTCCACGGCCCTGTATCCCGCGGTGATGTCCACACCG
>ERZ839767.2374-NODE-2374-length-24669-cov-4.890591_pt1 | contig 24669 bp, 21 predicted proteins | sample MGYA00519879_ERZ839767 | MGnify/ENA primary metagenome ERZ839767 (study PRJEB31850, sample SAMEA3708852) | human gut metagenome | biome: human gut; feature: human-associated habitat; material: faeces | place: China | collected 2014 ... | reverse complement strand
TTTTCTTCAAGGATCGAGAGGCCAACTACGTTAATAAATTAAATCCCAATTAAATTTAATGTCGCATAAAATTCCGGATAGGACACATCCACACACTGACTGTCTATAATCTGTGTTTCTCCGTCAGCAGCGAGCCCGGCAATCGAGAACGCCATCGCAATCCGGTGATCCAGATAACTCTGGATAGAAGCACCGCCAAGATGGCCGGTTCCCTCAATGATCATACCATCATCCGTCGGGGTGATATCAGCACCCATAGCCTTTAATCCGGCAGTAACCGTATCGATACGGTTCGTTTCTTTCACCTTTAATTCAGCAGCATCTTTGATCACTGTCTGACCCTCGGCAAAAGCAGCCATGACCGCAATCATCGGGATCTCATCGATCAGAGTCGGGATGGTATCACCTTCGATCACAGTTCCTTTTAAGCGGCTGTGACGTACAAGAAGATCCGCACGTCCTTCCCCACCTTCGAAAGTCTGGCTGACTGTCTCAATGTCGGCACCCATATCTTTGCAGACCTTTAAGAATCCGGCACGTGTGAAGTTGGTCCCGACATTTCTGACCAGAAGCTCCGAGCCAGGAACCAGAAGTGCGGCAGCAATAAAGTAAGCAGCAGAAGAGATATCTCCGGGTACGCAGATCTGCTGACCGAAAAGCTCTTTACAAGGTTCTACATGAGCAGTTGCAGTTCCGTCTGTATGAAGATCTGTTGCAACACATGCACCGAATCCCTGTAACATCAGTTCTGTATGGTTGCGCGAAAGAGCTGGCTCTGTGACAGAAGTCGGACCCTCCGCATAAAGACCGGCCAAAAGGACGGCTGATTTTACCTGTGCGGATGCAACCGGAGATTGATAATGGATACCGTGCAATTCTCCCGGTTCGATTCGGAGAGGTGCACAATCGTTATCATTCAGACTGGTGATGTGAGCCCCCATGCTGTTTAAAGGTGTCATAATACGTTTCATTGGTCTGGAATTCAGAGAAGCATCTCCGGATAATGTTGTTGCAAAGTTCTGCCCGGATAGGATTCCGGAGATCAGACGCGTGGTTGTTCCGCTGTTTCCTACATTTAAAGTAGAAGCAGGTGCACTAAGTCCCCGCAGTCCTTTGCCATGCACCAGGATGCAGGATGGTTTCCTCTCAATCTCCACACCCATCCTGCGGAAGCAGTCAATGGTAGACAGACAGTCTGCGCCTTCCAGAAAATGTGTGATCTCTGTGGTTCCAAGTGCAATGGAACCTAACATAATAGAACGATGAGAGATGGATTTATCTCCCGGTATCGTTACTTCTCCTTTTAATCCCTTTACAGGACGGATTGTTCTAACGTTCATATACAATATACCTAAATTTCTGCAGTAATCCTACGGCGCGCTTGCTGGAATCTTCGTCGTAAAATTCAATACGCAGAACCCCTTCTTCAAATTCTCTGTTGTGTACAATTCCAATATTTTTGATGCTGATATTATTAGATGCAAGGATTGTTGCAATAGCAGCGATACCACCGGCTTCATCAATGATATCACAGTATACGGCAAACGATTTTTTGATAGGTCCAGCAGAGGACGAAGGCATGGAATTGCGATAATTCCTGGACGATTCAAATCGGGTATAAAGATCCAGGTCATCTTCACGTTCGACCGCTTCTTTGAAATCTTCGAGGGAGTCGATGTACTGATCCAGAATCTTTACGATATTATCCTTGTTCTTCAGACAGATATTCTGCCACATGACCGGTGATGAAGAAGCGATACGTGTGATATCTTTAAATCCCCCGGCGGCAAGATTCTTCATCATCTCATCTTTGGTGTCATGTGTTTTAACAAAGTTGACGAGTGTAGATGCAATGATATGAGGCAGGTGACTGATCGTTCCAGTAATCTGGTCATGTACCCGATAATCAAGGATAACCGGGAGTGCTTTCAGGCTTTCTGCAAATTTTTCATAGGCCTCCACCTTTTCACGGGCAACCTGGTCGGTCGGTGTCAGAATAAAATATGCATTTTCAATCAACATTGCCTTGGAATTACTGTATCCGCTTTTTTCAGAACCGGCCATCGGATGTCCTCCGATAAAGTATTTCCCGATACCGAGTGTCTGTACTTCCTCATGGATGTTCGCTTTTACACTTCCTACATCTGTAAGAATGCAGTCATCATCCAGATATTCTGTCAGTTGTTTGAGATAAGCAGTATTAGATGCAACAGGTGCGCACAAGAATATATAGTTACAATTATGGAAATTATTGTCAATCGTGGTTGCTGCCACATCGATGACAGATTCCTGGGTTGCAAGGGCAAGGGCTTCTTTATTTTTATCGAAAGCCACAATTTCGTAATCAGGATAGTACTGGCGGACGGCTTTTGCGATAGAACCGCCGATCAGTCCGAGTCCGATAAAACCGATTTTTTGTTTCATGATAGATTCTCCTTCCGGCAAGTTAGAATATATTTATAAAAAATTACGAATAAACAGTGTGAATAATTCATAATCAAAAAACTTAGTTTCTATTGTAACGTGCGACAGATGAATTTGTCAACACTATAATACTTTAAAGCGAAAAAGCAATGTGCAGAAACGGTGGAAAATGATGCAAACTGTATGATAAAATTGTAAAGAAAATTCAGAAATAAGTATAAAATTACATATATTTAAAAATAAATACAAAAATGATATGGTTAAAGTGTATAAAAGTGTTGTAAAAAAAGCAAAAGTTTAGTACAATATTTACATGAGATTTTACCAAAATAAGGAGGCAGCTATATGAAAGTTTACAGAACGGACGAAATCAGGAACGTGGTTCTCTTAGGACACGGTGGAAGCGGAAAGACCAGTCTTGCAGAGGCCATGGCATATGTATCAGGGGCAACAAGCCGAATGGGAAAGATTGCAGATGGCAACACGATCAGTGATTTTGATAAAGAAGAGCAAAAACGTGAATTTTCGATCAGTACAAGCTTGGTTCCGATCGAATGGGAGAAAGCGAAGATTAATATTCTGGATACACCGGGATATTTCGATTTTGTGGGAGAAGTCGAAGAAGCTGTAAGTGCCGCCGATGCAGCCGTTATCGTTGTATCAGGCAAGGCAGGTGTGGAAGTCGGAACAGAGAAGGCATGGGAACTCTGTGATAAGTACAAACTTCCGAGAATGGTATATGTAACAGAGATGGATGTGGATGATGCGAGCTTCCGTCAGGTAGTACAGGATCTGACGGAACGTTACGGAAAGGTGATCGCACCACACTTCCAGCCGATCCGTGAGAATGAAAAACTGGTAGGATATGTGAACGTTATTAAGAATGCAGCAAGACGTTATACAGGCGTAGGACAGAGAGAAGAATGTGAGATTCCGGAATATTGTAAACCGAATCTGGAGATCTACCGTGATAAATTACTGGAGGCAGTTGCAGAGACCAGTGAAGCGTTTATGGAAAGATATTTTGAAGGAGATGAATTCTCTGTAGAAGAGATCCGTTCTGCAATGCGTACGGAAGTTATGGACGGAGATATCGTACCGGTTGCAATGGGATCTAATATCCAGGCGCAGGGAGTTGCCAATTTGCTTTCTGATATCGTAAGATTCTTCCCGAGTCCGGACAGCAGAAGCTGTGCAGGAATCAACCGCAAGACGAATGAAATCTTTGAAGGCAATTATGAATTTGCAAAAGCAAAATCAGCATATGTATTCAAGACAATGGTAGATCCGTTTATCGGAAAGTATTCGTTCGTGAAAGTATGTTCCGGAGTATTAAAAGGGGACGATATTTTGTATAACGGAGATTCCGATGCAGAAGCAAAACTTGGAAAGATTTATACAATGGTGGGAAATAAACCGACCGAGGTCAGTGAGTTGTTTGCAGGAGATATCGGAGCAATTGCAAAGCTTGCAAATACAAAGACAGGAGATACGCTTTCTACTAAAAATACACCGGTGATGTATGGAAAGACAGAATATTCCAAACCATATACATATATGAAATACGTCTGCAACAATAAAGGAGATGAAGATAAAGTATCTCAGGCATTACAGAAGATGATGGCAGAAGATGTAACACTGAAAACAGTCAATGACAGTGAGAACCGTCAGACACTTCTTTATGGAATGGGAGACCAGCATCTGGAGATTACGGCAAGTAAACTTGCTGCACGTTATAAATGTGAGATCAGACTGGAGACACCAAAGGTAGCTTTCCGTGAGACGATCAAGAAGAAATCTGACGTAGATTCCAAATATAAGAAACAGTCCGGAGGTCATGGACAGTATGGTCATGTCAAGATGAGATTCGAAGCGTCCGGTGATCTGGAGACGCCTTATGTATTCGAAGAAGAAGTTGTCGGCGGAGCTGTTCCGAAGAATTATTTCCCGGCAGTTGAAAAAGGCTTGCAGGAAGCAGTTGTAAAAGGTCCTCTTGCAGGATATCCGGTAGTCGGTGTGAAAGCCGTATTATATGATGGCTCCTATCATCCGGTGGATTCTTCCGAGATGGCATTCAAGACAGCAACAGTCCAGGCATTCAAGAAAGGCTTCATGGAAGCTTCTCCGGTATTGCTGGAACCAATTGCGTCTCTTACAGTTACGATTCCGGATGATTATACCGGAGATGTTATGGGCGATCTGAATAAGAGACGCGGACGTGTACTCGGTATGAATCCGGTTTCCGGTGGAAGGCAGGAGATCGTAGCAGATATCCCGATGACGGGACTCTTTGGATACTGTACTGTATTAAGATCTATGACAGGTGGAAGAGGTGTATATTCTTATGAATTTGCACGTTATGAACAGGCACCGTCAGATGTACAGGAAGCAGAGATTGCTAAGCGTGCAAAAGAGGAGTAATCAGTTAAGAAAATGTTAAAATAGAAGAAAAGCCCGTAAGGGCTTTTTTTCTTGAAACAAAGATGCTATAATCTCTTGTGTTAAAATACCGGTATCTTGACGACAAAAAAGATATGCGTGGATAATTGTGAGGTCAGGGAATGAAAATTGTGATTATTGGGGATGGAAAAGTTGGTCATAAATTGACAACCCAGCTGTCCGAAGAAAATTATGATGTGGTTTTGATTGATCAAAATGAGGGGAAATTAAAAGAAGCAGTGAATGAACTTGATATTTTCTGTATTACAGGAAATGGAGCAGATGTAGAGGTGCAGAGACAGGCGGATGTACCGCATGCGGATCTTGTGATTGCCTGTGCATCCACAGATGAACTTAACATGTTGAGCTGTCTGCTGGCTAAGCGATTAGGTGCCAGACATACGATCGCACGTGTAAGAAATCCAATCTATTACCGACAGATCGATCTGTTGAAAGAGGATCTTCATCTGAGTATGGCGGTTAATCCGGAACGTGCGGCGGCAAATGAGATATCCAGAGTACTGCTTTTCCCGGAGACAAGTAAAGTAGAGACATTCATGAAGGGACGTGTAGAACTGGTAGAATTTGTCGTAAGGGAGAACAGTGCACTTGCAGGGCTTTCTCTTGCGGAAGTATACCGGAAGTTCCAGATTAAAATCCTGGTATGTGCAGTAAAAAGAGGAAAAGAGATCTATATTCCGGATGGAAATTTTGTTCTGGAAAAAGGAGATAAGATGCATATCGTTGCCGCGCATCAGAATCTGAAGTCATTTTTCAGGGCACTGGGTCATCGAAATGCAAAAGTAAAAAAAGTATTGATCTGTGGAGGTGGACATGTATGCTTTTATCTGGCAATGCAGTTGCTGCAGGTCGGCATGCAGGTAAAGATCATAGAACAGAATATAAAGAGATGTGAAGAACTTTGTGAGCTTCTTCCCAAAGCAACGATTATTAACGGAGATGCTGCGGATCATGAACTTCTTGTAGAAGAAGGGATCAATGAAGCAGATGCATTGATCGCATTGACCGGAATGGATGAAGAGAATATTATCATGGCATTGTTTGCAAAGCTGCAGGGTGTTAATAAAATTGTGGCAAAAGTAAATGAAGATTCCCGTGCACAGATGGTAGAGGGACTGGGAATTGACTCTATTGTGTCAGCAAAAAGTGCGACCGCAGATGCGATCATGAGTTATGTAAGAGCAAGAAATGAATCTGCAAGTAATGCAAACGTAGAATCCATGTATCAGCTTTTGGGTGGTAAAGTAGAAGCACTTGAGTTCATTGTGAAATGTGAATGCAGTTTTACGAATGTACCGCTCCGTGAATTGCGGACAAAGAAAAATAATCTGATTGCCTGTATTGGAAGAAAAAGACAGATTATTATCCCGAATGGTGAAGATCACCTGGAAGTCGGGGACAGCGTAGTAGTTGTTACAATGGATCATGTGGATAAGTTCAACGATATCCTGGAATAATATACAGAATAAGGAGACGGACAAAAAGTTATGAATACAAAAATAGTAAGATATATTTTGTGTAGAATGCTTGGAGTAGAGGCGGCTCTTTTGCTTGTACCTGTTCTTGTTGCAGTTATATATCAGGAAAAATGTGGAATTGTCTTTCTGATACCAATTGTTATATTATGCCTGCTGTTCCTGGTGGCCGGAAGAAAAAGACCGGAACATGGTCAGATTTACGGAAAGGAAGGGATGGTGATCGTTGCTCTGGCATGGATTTTGTGGTCTTTATTCGGAGCAATGCCATTCACCCTTTCCGGGTATATACCTAGTTATGTAGATGCATTTTTTGAAACAGTTTCAGGTTTTACAACAACCGGATCAAGTATTATCCCGGATGTGGAAGTATTGCCCCACTGCCTGTTGTTCTGGCGGAGCTTTACCCACTGGATCGGAGGTATGGGAGTACTGGTTTTTGTGCTTGTCGTGACATCTCTGGACAGAAAGAATTCCATGCATCTGATGCGTGCGGAAGTGCCGGGACCTGAGAAAGATAAGTTAGTACCGAAAGCAATGTCTACCGCAAGGATTTTATATGGAATGTATCTGATCCTTACTGTGATAGAAATGGTATTTCTCGTCATCGGAGGAATGAATCTGTTTGACAGTATGATATTTTCGTTTGGATCTGCCGGAACCGGTGGATTTTCAAACTATGCGGACAGTGTGGCACATTTTAACAGTGCATATATCGATGGTGTGATCACCGTTTTCTGCGCATTATTTGGAGTCAATTTTGCATTGTTCTATTTTATGATATTGGGTGATTTTAAATCTATCCTGAAAAACGAAGAGCTCAGGACATACATTTTGCTGATTGCAGGTGCTACGGCAGCGATCATGCTCAATATCCATTCGTTATATCCGACGATTGGAAAATCTTTCCGCTATGCGGTTTTTCAGGTGGTTACGGTTATAACAACAACCGGATATTCGACGGCTGATTTTGCACAATGGCCGATGTTTTCCAAAGCGGTGCTTATGATGCTGACGGTAATAGGAGCCTGTGCATCCTCCACCGGCGGCGGAATCAAGGTGTCACGTCTGCTGGTCGGAATGAAATGTGTAAAGAGAGAGATTGTGCAGCTGGCTCATCCGAAGTCTGTGGGTATTATACGCATTGGCGGGAAAAAGGTAAGTTCAGATGTGCTGCGCACGATTTATATTTATTTTATTGCATATGTAGGTATTCTGATCGGATCAGTTGTGCTGGTTTCTCTGGACAATTTTGATTTTGAGACAACGTTCAGTGCAGTACTTACTACACTTGGAAATGTCGGACCGGGTATGGCGCAGGTCGGACCGATGGGAAATTTTGCAGAGTTCTCACCGCTTTCAAAATTAATATTATGCTTTGACATGCTGGCGGGACGTTTGGAGATATTCCCGTTCCTGGTACTGTTTACAGCACCGGCGTGGCGCAGAAAATTCTAGAATAACAGGCGGCTTTTTTAGTGCCGTCTGATTTTCTATATATAAAAGGATGCAGGAAAAGCCGTAACGTAAAAGGCAGGCTTTTTTGCATGAGAGGAGAGAAGTATGAAAGGTAAAACCAAAATGATGATCGCAGCCATTGTTGTGATCATGGCTGGAATCTATTACTATGCCGCAATTCCGGCTATCAATATTCATTCATCAGAGACATGGTTTTTCATCATGATCTTTTTGGTGATACTGGCAGTTTTGTACCTGGGAAGAAAGAAAATGAACAGGTACGAGATCAAAGAAAATAAAGTAGTAAAAGTTTTTCTTGGAGTAGTGGTGGTTCTTGGAGCGGTATACCTGCTTGGAACACTGCTGTCTTCACCGGTTGTAAATGCAAAGAAATACCAGAAACTTATGACGGTCAAAGAAGGGGAATTTGCAAAAGATGTAGAGGAACTGTCATTTGACAAGATCCCGCTTCTGGATAAAGATACGGCAGCACTTCTCGGTGACCGTAAGATGGGCAGTATGGTAGATATGGTATCCCAGTTTGAGGCAGATGACATTTACAGTCAGATTAACTACAAGGGGAATCCGGTACGTGTTACCCCGTTAAAATACGCAAATCTGATCAAATGGTTTACGAATCAGGGGGAAGGAATTCCGGCGTATATCCGGATCAATATGGCAAATCAGTCTACGGAGCTTGTAAAACTGAAACAGGGTATGAAATATACAACAAGTGATCATTTTAACCGTAATATTTACCGCCATCTGCGTTTTGCACATCCGACATACATTTACGGTGAATTGAGTTTTGAAATTGATGAAAATGGTGATCCGTACTGGATCGCTCCGGTAAAGAAATTTAACATCGGATTATTCGGTGGTGAGACGGTTGGAAAAGTTGTTATATGTAATGCAGTGACAGGAAAGACGAAGACCTATGATGTCGGAAATGTACCACAGTGGGTAGACCGTGTATATTCCGCAGACCTGCTGGTGAATCTGTTCGATTATTACGGAACATTGAAACATGGCTTCTTTAACAGTGTACTGAGTCAGAAAGACTGTCTGGAGACAACGGATGGTTATAACTATCTGGCATTAAATGATGATGTATGGATGTATACCGGAGTTACATCTGTTAACGGAGATCAGTCGAATGTTGGATTTGTTCTGGCAAATCAACGCACAATGGAGACAAAATACTACAAAGTAGAAGGTGCGACAGAATCTTCAGCCATGTCATCGGCAGAAGGACAGGTACAGAACCTGAAATATCAGGCAACATTCCCACTCTTATTGAATATTGCCGGTGAGCCGACCTATTTTGTCGCATTAAAAGACGATGCCGGTCTGGTGAAGAAATATGCAATGGTTAATGTCCAGAAGTATCAGATCGTTGCAATTGGTGACAGTGTCAGTCAGTGTCAGGAGAATTATAATGAATTACTGTTGAAAAATGGTGTGAAAGAACAGGAAAAGGATACGCGGAAGGAAGAAGAGGTATCCGGAAAGATCACGAAGATTGCGCAGGCTGTTCTGAATGGAAATTCTCATTATTATCTGATGCTGGAGAATTCTGACGCAATCTATGATGTATCAGTAGCAGATATCATAGATGTGATCCGGTGTGAGCTGGGAGAACAGGTGACGGTAACGTATAAAGAAGATAAGGATGTCAATACAGTGACAAAGTTAAATACCGGTAAAGATGCAAAAGAAAAAACAGATTCTGATAAAGAAGAGGCAGATGCACAGGAATAATAGCTAGTGATACATTTTACCGAAAAGATATAAGGAATGAGAGAGTCATGGAGATTAGTATACTTCTTGCGGAACAGATCATAGCTATGTTTCTGACAATGGCGGTTGGATTCGGAGTGGTCAGAGCCGGACTTTTTAAGACGGAAGACAGCCGGATCATTTCAAATATGGTTGTGTATATCTGCAATCCATGTGTAGTCGTACATGCATTTCAGATTGAACTGACGGACGACAAGATAAAAGGGCTTATGATCGCGGTTGGGATGTCGGTAATTGTGCATGTGATCCTGATCGTGGGTTCGGAATTATTATCATATATAATTCATTTTAACAGCATAGAGAAGGCATCCATTATTTATACAAATGCAGGATATCTGGTGATTCCGCTGGTATCGGCGGTACTGGGCGAGGAATGGGTGTTTTATACGACGGCATTTATTCTGGTGCAGACGATATTGATGTGGACACACGGCGTAAATCTGATCGGGCAGGAGAAGAACCTGAATATCCGTAAGATTCTGTGTAATCCGAATGTAATCGCAATGATAATAGGAATTGCACTTTTTGCGCTGGAGATCCGTCTTCCGGCAGTGATCGACAGCTGTGTCAGCGGGTTTGGCGATATGATCAGTCCGGCGAGCATGATGGTGATCGGAATGGTGATCGGTGATGTAGATCTAAGGTGGGTGTTCCGGCAGAAGCGTCCGTATCTGATCTGTATGATTCGGCTGATTCTGTTCCCGTTAATTGCGGCAATTGCTTTTGCGGGACTGGAGCGGACCGGGTTACATCCGGATGCGGAGTATATTCTGATGATCGTACTGATCGCAACTGCAGCCCCGGTAGCAGCAATGGTCACACAGCTTGCACAGATTTATGAAAAAGATTCCAGATACGCCAGTGTGATCAATGTAATGTCAGTAATATGCTGTATCATTACGATGCCTTTGATGGTCCTGATTTATGAGATGCTGATTGGATAATAAAAAATAAAATAAGACAGAAAAAAAGCTTCGCAAGTATGTGCAATGCATATTCCTGCGAAGCTTTTTATATCGATAATCTGTCGATATTATAATCTTATAATCCTTCACTATACTGCGAGATCTTGTCCAGTACACGCTGCTTTGCGTCTCCGGTAAGAGGAACAGGGCAGTAGTCGTTATAGCCGCTGGAAGAAGAGATAGAACAAGGGATAATGTTTAATTTACTGCTTTTCGTTAATTTTCCTTTTTTATTAAAAGTAAATGTCTGCTGCACGATCATGCTGTCCGTATCACTTGGTGTTGAATTGCCGCCAAAGCAGAAATTACCAAGACTATAGCAGATGTATTTTCCATTATATTCTTCAATACCTTCAAGTACATGTGGGTGGTGCCCGATCACAAGATCCGCACCTTCATCGACAGCAAGATGTGCGAGAGCCTTCTGGTTTTCATCCGGTGTATACTGCTTTTCTATTCCCCAGTGGAAATTCACGATGATGACCTGTGCACCGGCTTTTTTCAGGGCTTTGATATTTTGCTTCACCTGAGATGCACGTTTTTGATGGTCTGCAAGTTCATAGATTCCGGTGACACCGACTTTTATACCTTTTATCTTTAAAATCTTGATACGATTATAACCGAAGGAAGCAATTCCGGCATCCTCCAGTGCGGAAATCGTGTCGGTATAACTCTTCTCGCCATAATCATGACTGTGGTTGTTGGCGAGATTGGCTGCTTCAATAGAACTTCCGGAAAGGATGGAAGCATATTCGGAAGGAGCTTTAAAAGCAAAGGTTTTTGCCTCACGGGCTGTCTCGTCAGTGAGAGTTCCTTCCATATTGACAATGGACAGGTCGTCTTTTTTAAAAATGGATCTGACATGCTGGAAGAAATAATCAGCACCATGTGATTCATAGTACGCATTCAGGCTGGTAGAATAGTTGAAACTTTCGTCGGTTCCAAGCGTACAGTCTCCGGTTGAGCTGATGGTAAGAGAAAGCTTGTCCGTATTGTTCTTTCCCTTTTTACTGAGTGTTACCGTTTTTAATTCTACGCTGTCTTTTTCAGAAGACTTTTTTTCGGAAGACTTCTTTTTTTAGTGTTCTTTTTTGAAGATTTCTTTTTTTTGCTGCTTTTTTTTGCAGTCGTTTTTTTGCTTTTTGGGGAAGCGGCAGTTTTGTCTGCTGAGGTTGTGACAGTAGGACCGGTGAATTTGTTTACAACAGCATGGACTGCGGCCCGGATCAGGAATAGGAATCCGATCAGGATCAGTATCATGGCAATAATCAGCAGGATACGCTGAATCTGTCTCTTGCGCCTTCTGCGTGCCCTTTTCTTTTTTGCATCTTTAATTCCGCTCATACGTTTTCTCTCCTGTACATGGCAGGATTGTCAGACCTGCCTTTTTGCTTTTTATATCTTATTGTGACATAAAACGACAGTCCATTTGTAAAATGGACTGTCGGATCATTCTGTCTCAATAAGAAAGATTAGTTCAGATATTTGCATCCTTCTGTATTTACGTCAGCAAGTTCCTCTTTGTTTGCACTGATGCTGACATAGAATTCAACTTCACATTCTTTGGAAACCTGTTTCAGGCGGTCAATAAATGCCGGAATATTATCCAGTGAGATATCAGCGTGTTTTAAGATACCATCGATAAATACATACTCGATATCGTGATTAGAACTGTACATACCATATAAAAATCCGATATATTCGTCAATGTTTGTGATTGCCGGGAAATCATCCATACAAATTGTGCGGATATCAAATGTTACACTTGCTGTATCGCGGTGTGTTTTTTTGATAAATACAACATTTCCATTGCATTTTTTCGCAGCCTCATTGGCCTGCTCGATCATCTGCTGTGTTTTTCCTGTTCCTTTCGGACCTGCTAATAAATAAACCATGGTAAACACTCTCCTTTATGTATCATATTTACTGATCTGTATCAGTAGTAATTACTTATCCTTATTATACACTAAGAAACTGGTGAGAACAACTAAAAAAATGAATTTTCTGACAATTTTTTTGGCTAAAATGTTAACTTTGCGACAGGAAAATAATTGAAAGCATATGATGAAAAATATGAGGAATCTGCGAGGTATTTCTGTACTTTCTTGAAGACAGGTCTTGACTTGTTTTAACATTCTTCATATAATAATGAAGAATATTGAAAAGACGCAGAAGAGGAGTATTAAGGGTCCGGTGTCTGATAAGAGAACTGTCGGTTGGTGCGAGACAGCAGACGAAGACTCCCAACTCACCTCAGAGTCCTTTTGCTGAACGGATTTACTGAAGATCACATAGGCAGAAGCGGGTGCTTCCCGTTATAGAAGAAAAATGAGTGCATCTGACAGGTAATGTCGGGTGAAGAAGAGTGGTACCACGGAATATAAGCCTTTTTCGTCTCTTATAATGAGATGAACAGGCTTTTTTATTTTTATTATAGGATGTGTATTCCTGTAATAAAATCAGTTACCATATAAAAACAGGAGGACAAAAAAATGTCAAAGATCCCTTATAATCATAAGGCAATTGAAAAAAAGTGGCGTGAAAAATGGGAAGAAAACCCGGTAAACGTCCAGTTTGATGAAGATGGAAATAAGAAAGAAAAATATTACTGTCTGGATATGTTCCCGTATCCATCAGGAAATGGACTTCATGTAGGTCACTGGAGAGGATATGTAATCTCTGATGTATGGAGCCGCTATAAATTACAGCAGGGCTATTACATCATTCATCCAATGGGATGGGATGCATTCGGACTTCCGGCTGAGAACTACGCAATTAAGATGGGCGTTCACCCGGAGATCTCAACAGCTGCCAATATTAAGAATATCAAACGTCAGATCAATGAGATCGCAGCTCTCTACGACTGGGACAGAGAAGTAAATACAACAGATCCGAACTTTTACAAATGGACACAGTGGATCTTCGTTAAGATGTTCAAAGAAGGACTTGCATACGAGAAAGAATTCCCGATCAACTGGTGCCCTTCATGTAAGACAGGACTTGCTAACGAAGAAGTGGTTGGCGGAAAATGTGAACGTTGCGGCGCTGAGGTTACAAAGAAGAACCTTCGTCAGTGGATGTTAAAGATCACAAAATACGCAGACAGACTGTTGAATGATCTGGATAAGCTGGACTGGCCGGAGAAGGTTAAAAAGATGCAGGCTGACTGGATCGGAAAGTCTTACGGAGCAGAGGTTGATTTCCCTGTAGAAGGAAGAGACGAAAAGATTACTGTTTACACAACAAGACCGGATACTTTATACGGAGCAACATTTATGGTTCTGGCACCGGAGCATGAACTGGCTAAGAGCCTTGCAAATGACGAGACAAGAGAAGCAGTAGAACAGTACATTTATGATGCTTCTATGAAGTCGAATGTAGATCGTATGCAGGATAAGGAAAAGACAGGTGTATTCACAGGCAGCTATGCGATCAACCCGATCAACGGGGCGAAAGTTCCAATCTGGCTGTCTGATTATGTACTTGCTGACTATGGTACAGGAGCAATTATGTGTGTACCGGCTCATGATGACCGTGACTTTGAATTTGCTACAAAGTTCAATATTCCGATCATCCAGGTAATTGCAAAAGACGGAAAAGAGATTGAGAATATGACAGAGGCTTACACAGACGCTGTCGGAACAATGATCAATTCCGGAGAATGGAATGGACAGGAATCTTCTGTACTGAAGAAAGAAGCTCCACATATGATCGAAGAGCGTGGAATCGGACGCGCAACAGTGAACTTCAAACTGCGTGACTGGGTATTCTCGCGTCAGAGATACTGGGGAGAGCCAATCCCGATCGTACATTGTCCGAAATGTGGAAATGTACCGGTGCCGGAAGAAGAACTTCCACTCCGTCTGCCGGAAGTAGAATCTTACGAACCTACAGGAACTGGAGAATCCCCGCTTGCTGCAATTGATGAGTGGGTAAACTGCAAGTGCCCTCAGTGTGGAGCTGATGCGAAGAGAGAGACAAACACAATGCCGCAGTGGGCAGGATCTTCATGGTACTTCCTGCGTTACGTAGATAACCACAATGATAAAGAACTGGTATCAAGAGAAAAAGCAGATGAGATGCTTCCTGTAGATATGTATATCGGAGGAGTAGAACATGCAGTTCTTCACCTTCTGTATTCACGTTTCTACACCAAGTTCTTATATGATATCGGGGTAGTAGATTTTGATGAGCCATTCCACAAACTGTTCAATCAGGGAATGATCACTGGTAAGAATGGTATCAAGATGAGTAAGTCAAAAGGAAATGTCGTATCACCGGACGATCTGGTAAGAGACTATGGATGTGACTCTTTAAGAATGTATGAACTCTTCGTTGGACCACCGGAGTTAGATGCTGAGTGGGATGACAGAGGAATCGACGGAGTAAACCGTTTCCTGAAACGTGTATGGAACCTTGTTATGGACAGCAAAGATGCAGACATTACAGCTACAAAAGAGATGATCAAAGAGCGTCATAAACTGATATACGATGTAACAACACGTCTGGAAAGCTTCAGCCTGAATACGGTAATCTCAGCATTCATGGAACACAATAACAAACTGATCGAGATTGCCAAGAAAGAGGGCGGAATCGATAAAGAGACATTGTCTACAATGGCAGTACTCCTGTCTCCATTCGCGCCACATGTTGCGGAAGAACTGTGGGAAGAACTGGGACACACAGAGAGCGTATTCAAAGCCGGATGGCCAAAATACGATACAGAAGCCATGAAAGATGATGAAATCGAAATTCCGGTACAGATCAATGGAAAAACAAGAGCAGTCATCAAGATTTCCGCAGAGGCTACAAAAGAAGAAGCAATCGCTGCCGGAAAAGAAGCAATCGCAGATAAACTTACAGGAAATATCGTAAAAGAAATCTACGTTCCGAAGAAGATCATAAACATTGTGCAAAAATAGGCAGTGCAAATAAGGAAAGCCGAGGTCAAATCCTGCTAGCAGGAATTTGACCTCGGCTTGAGTTATTTATAGGGCGTATGCCCGTCAATCGAACGAACTATGTTCGTGAGATTGTGCACTGCCGTAAATTTGCGACAAAAGTAAACCATTCAAGTATAAGTCCGTCAATTTTCCGGTAATCCTTTACGGATTCCAAAATATGAAGTAGAATAAAGAAAAAGATTTCACCGGTATATTAGATTCAAAAAGCAGGAGGTGGATCGGTATGGACATTGCAACAATGGTTGCAATCAATAATCTGAATATGATGACAATGATGCAGGTCATGCAGCAGAGACAGAATGTAATTACGATTTTAAGCAATGGAAAGGAAGAGCGGATTATGGAAGGTTCAATGTTAGATCAGTATATGGGAAAAAGCTGTACAGTAAGTCTTTTTAACGAAGTAGGTGCAATCAAAGGAACACTTATGGAAGCTGATTCCCAGTGGATCAAAGTGGATGCAGGGAAAAAGGGAATCCAGCTGATCAACCGGAATATGGTCAGAAATATTTCATTTGATAACAAATAAAAATATGCTATACTGTTCTTGAGCTTTGAGTAAGGAGGAACAAACAGATGGGAAATGTACACAGTATAGACGTAGAAGAGGATCAGTTTGCATACCGTTATGATACGCAGCTTTTGATTGACAGAAGAGATGAAGATCTGGATGAAGATGAGATTGCAGAATATATATCCGAACATTTTGAAGGAAACTGTCTGATCGCGGTAGGAGATGAAGACCTGATCAAAATTCATTTCCATACAAACGAGCCATGGAAGATTCTGGAATATTGTAATAGTATTGGCGAGATTTACGATATCGTAGTGGAAGATATGATCCGGCAGTCAGCTGGGCTAAAAGGATAGTATGTATCTGATATCACTTTATTTTGACGAAGGGACAAACAAGAAGATCCAGTTATATATGGAACAGATTGCGCAAAGAACGGGCAATATGGCGATGATTGACGGAAAGGTTCCGCCACATATTACCTTGTCGGCATTTGATATGGCAGAAGAAGAGAAAGCAATCGCCGGCTTTACGGCAATGGAACAGGAATTTGAAAAAGGACAGATTTTCTGGTGCTCGGTAGGGATGTTTCTGCCACATACAATTTATTTGTCACCGGTTTTAAATGCATATCTGCAAAAGCTGTCAGAGTCTGTTTTCTCAAAGATTAGATATCTGGAGGAGGTACGGATCCAGATCAGATACCATCCGTTTTCCTGGTTCCCGCATACAACATTGGGAAAAAGACTGAATCAGGCGGAAATGCGGGAGGCATTTGTTGTGATGCAGAACCAGTTTGCACCGTTTACAGGTGAAGCGGTTGAGATTGGGCTTGCGAGGACGAATCCATACAGGGATTTATGTAAGATAAAGTTAAAATAAAAAGAAGATTTTCGCGGATCTGAATCGACACGTGAAAATCTTCTTTTTCGCTATCAGAGGAGCTATCCGAGCACAGTTCTACTAAAGCTTTCCCTCTGGAACTCTGGAAATGATCGTCCGGTTGATCCGTACCAGGAAGAAGGAGGATACCATAAGTGAAATGATCTCCGCAATCGGGAATGACCACCACACTACATGAAGACCGCCAAGCTTTGCAAGGATATATGCGGCAGGGATCAGTACAAATAACTGACGCATAATGGAGACGATCATGCTGAAAAATGCTTTTCCAAGAGCCTGAAATACTGTTCCTGATACAATACAGAACCATGCGATCAGATAGTGGATTCCGATGATCCGCAGGGCAGGAACTCCGATGGTGAGCATCTCGTCCGATGCATTGAACATACCCAAAAGTATCTGTGGGATTCCTTCAAAGCAGAGGAATCCGATGAAGGTGAGGCAGAAGGCAACTAGCATACTGAGCTTGATCGTTTTGAGCATACGTTTTCTCTGACCGGCACCATAATTGTAGGCAATGATCGGAGTAATCCCATTGTTGAGACCGAATACCGGCATGAAGAAGAAACTCTGTAGCTTAAAGTAAACGCCGAATACAGCAGTTGCGGTTGATGAAAACTCGATCAGGATGCGGTTCATGCAGTAAGTCATAACCGATCCGATGGACTGCATAATAATCGTTGGAATTCCAACTGCATAAATGGTGCCGATAATATGGAAATCGAGTCTAAATCCATGAAACTTCAGTTTTACATCATGATTGTACCGGTGGTTACAAAATCCGGCGACAAGTGCGGCAACGCATTGTCCGATCACGGTTGCAACAGCAGCTCCGGTCACACCCATTTTTGGAGCTCCGAGAAGTCCGAAGATCAGGATTGGATCAAGAATGATGTTAGTGATTGCCCCTGTCAGCTGGGAAGTCATACTGAAGATGGTTCTTCCGGTTGAAGTAAGAAGACGCTCAAAGAAGACCTGTGCAAGCAGCCCGAAAGAAAAAATCATGACGGTGCTTAAGTACTCAATTCCGAGTTCCATGATCTCCTGGTCAGCATTTCCAATCTGACTTGCGTAAAAAGGACGGACGATCGTAAAGCCAAGAATGAAAAATACGAGATAGCTGAAAAAATATAAAACGGCAGCGTTGCTTGCAGTTGCATTTGCTTTTTTGAAATTTTTCTCTCCAAGTGATTTGGAAAGGAGTGCATTCATGCCGACACCGGTTCCGGTTCCAACTGCAATAAGCAGTGTCTGGAGTGGAAAGGCAAGTGAAACGGCTGTCAGTGCATTTTCCGATAATTTAGCGACAAAAATACTGTCTACGATGTTGTACAAAGCCTGTACCAGCATAGAAATCATCATAGGCAGAGACATATTAAATAATAGTTTTCCGATGGGCATGGTACCCATTTTGTTTTCTGCAGGTGCAGATGTATTTTCCTGATTCATTTTCTCATTCCTTTCTGTTCTGATAAAAGAGTAAAATATTGTAAAAACAGCCACTAAACACATATGATATAGGAAAATACGAAGATAATCAAGTGGAATAAGGGAGTATAAATTGACTTCTTTCGGACAGACGGGTATAATTCTTGTTATATGGAGAAATAGGAAAGGGATATACTAGAATGAGTAATACAAATCAGAAAATCGAAACTTTAAATAAACTGCGTACTACAGAGGCAATTTATGTACTGATGTCATCCTGTACAAGAATGCCATATGTGGTCTGCGACCCGGAGACATTTGATGATGAGATCCTTCTTTACTACACAGAAGCGGAAGCGAAAGAAGAGGCTATGAAGCTTCAGAAGGAGGGAAATCCAATGCAGCTTGTCAAGGTGGATGAAAATTCCCGCCTGTCATTTTTTACCGGGTTGTTTCCAATGGGAGTCAACTGTATTCTGGTGGACAAAGGTTTGGACGGACAGATTACTGTGCAGCTTGACGAATTGATCACGAGACCGAAGGATGAAGAACTGCCAGAAGGAAAAATACGTGTAGAGAATCCGGAACTGGTGCTGACTGCAGCGTATTTTATGCAACAGATGAGAAAGCCGGATAAACCGGAGATGACGGATGAGTTAAAAGAACTGAACGAAGAAATGCTTGCCCATTATCAGGAGGGGCGTTATATTGTGACTGTTCAGGAGGACAAAGGAATTCCGATTCTGAAACAGAAAGATGGGAAAGTGTATCAGCCAATCTTTACGGATGTGCAGGAAGTTAAGAAATTCCAGAACCTGAACAAGGGTGTGACATTGAAAACCGCTGTTGTAGAAGGAAGTAAGATTCCGGAAATTCTTTCACCGGAAGCATTTGGCGTTGCAGTCAATCCGTTTGGGGTGAACCTGCAGTTGCAGATAAACAGAAAACCGGCGAAAACGAAAGAAAACGAAAACAAAACACAAGAATAATCGAAAATAAAAAAGAAAAAATGAAAATTGCAAGAGGAATCCTGATCTGCGGAACAGGTATCGGGGTAAGCATTGCTGCCAACAAAGTTCCGGGAGCTTATGCAGCACTGGTTAACAATGTATATCAGGCTCAGAGAGCACAGCTCAGTAATAATGCCAACATTATCACACTTGGTGCACAGGTTACAGGAATTGAGCTCGCAAAATGCCTCGTAAAAGAGTACTTAAGCGTAACTTTCGATCCGGAATCCCGTTCTATGCCAAAGGTGGCAAGAATTACAGAATACGAAAAAGAAGGTAAATAATCTGAGTTATTCAGAAAGCGTAAAGGGCAGTCCATCAAGGGCTGCTTTTTGCTATAGAAAAACACGATAAGGATATACAATTATAGTATAAATGTATTTGAGATAGAAGGGAAAATGTGATAACATTAGATAGCAAAATTCAAAAAGGGGAAAAGGAAAAAGAGATGAAAAACAAGAAGCTATGGATATTTGGGGGAATCATCCTTTTGATTGTGATCCTGAATCATATTTTTGACTGGTCTTCTTACATAAGTACTGCAGAAAATCTTGAATTTATGAAGCGGATAGTGCAGAATAATCTTCCTCTGGCAATTCTATTGTATATGGTATTGACAGTTGTTGGGTGTGTGGTGCTTGCGCTTCCGGGAGTGACGTTTGCGATACTGGCAGGACTTCTCTTTGGACCAGTAATCGGTACGATTTGTTGTTCTCTGGCAACAACGATCGGGGCGGTTCTTGCATTTATTGCAGGACGTTTTTTCTTGAAAGACAGTATTGGACCAGTGGTTGCAAAAAACCGTATCTTGAAAAAATGGTTGTTTGACGATACTGGCTGTAATGAATTATTTGTTCTTATGATTACACGTCTGGTTCCGGTATTTCCATTTAATCTGCAGAATTTTGCGTATGGTATTACAGATATCCGTTTTAGTACGTATGCAATTGGTTCGTTGATATTTATGCTACCTGGTACAGCGATGTATACGGTTGGTACAGCAGGCCTTGCGGATAAGGAGAATAGGTTGCTTTATATTGGAATAGCAGTAGTGCTGGCAGTTGTAGTCACGATAATCGGGATAATCCTGAAAAAACGTTACCTGAAAGATGACCTGGAAGAAAATAAGGAATAAGGAGTAAAAAGTATGGAAAAAAAGAAAAATATTTGGGTGGGGAAAATAGTAGTGATCGTTTTGATTATTGTATCAATCGGAAGTTATTATGTATTTCCGTCCGTAAAACATGTGATGAATCAGGTATTTAAGATGTTTGCTAGTGGAGACTTTGCAGTGGTCAGAGACTTTGTAGCATCTTATGGGGCATATGCGGCATTGATTTCATTTTTGCTTATGATTTTTCAGTCGATTGCAGCGCCACTTCCGGCATTTCTGATTACATTTGCAAATGCGAATCTTTTTGGATGGTGGCAGGGAGCTATTCTGTCATGGAGCAGTGCGATGGCAGGAGCAGCGGTATGTTTTTTCATTGCAAGAATACTTGGACGTGATGTGGCAGAAAAGCTTACGAGTAAAGCTGGAATGCAGCAGATAGATACATTTTTTAAAAAATATGGAAAGAATACAGTTCTGATCTGTCGTTTGCTTCCGTTTATTTCGTTTGATATTGTAAGTTATGCAGCAGGACTTACTTCGATGTCGTTTATATCTTTTTTTGTGGCAACTGGTGTAGGACAGCTTCCGGCAACGATTGTATATTCTTATGTTGGAGGAATGCTGACAGGAGGAGCGAAGCTTCTGGTGACAGGACTGCTGATCCTGTTTGCTCTGTCGGCACTGATTTTTATGGGGAGAAAGATCTACATGGACAGACAGAATAAAAAAGCAAAATAAATGGTATAAAAAAGTCATTATCTATGGATTGGATAATGACTTTTTCTGTACAATCTTTAGAAAAAATTTACATAATCTTTCTTGAATCCGTTTTCTCTTGGGACTATAATAGACGTTACTAAGAAAATCGGGAGGATATTATGCTGTTTCAGAATACAGGACTGACCAGGGCGATGTATCAGTTTTTTCAGACACTCATTTACGTTGCCCCTGCCACACTATTTGCTGTTTCGTTGCATGAATTTGCACATGGATATGTGTCATATAAACTCGGGGATATGACACCAAAATATGACGGAAGACTGACCTTGAATCCATTTAAGCATCTGGATGTGTGGGGAACGTTATGTCTGCTTGTATTTCATGTGGGATGGGCGAAGCCGGTAAGGATCAATACCAGGAATTATAAGAATAAAAAAAGAGATACGATTCTTGTGGCAGCAGCGGGAGTAGTCATGAATTTCTTGCTTGCGTTTGTCTGTATGATTCTGCACGGGCTTTTGTATAAGTACGGATCGAGTGGGTTGATTCTGAATTATCTTTATGTGCTTACTTATTATGGAGCAGTGCTGAATATTGGACTTGGTGTGTTCAATCTGATTCCGATTCCGCCCCTTGACGGATCGAATATTCTTGCTGAGATCTTTCCGAGGGTAGCAGAGTTTTACTGGAAGATCCGACCGTATAGTATGTGGATTCTGCTTCTGTTACTTGGAACAGGAATTCTGGATGTGCCGATCAGTCTGCTGAATTCTGCAGTAATCAATGGAATGTGGAGTTTTGTGAAAGCAATTCTGAGAGTTGGATTTGTGACGACCGGTGGAGGAACGGTGATTTAAGAGAAAGGTGAAAAAGAGCCGGGAAACGGTGTAAGTGAAAATAGAAAATTGCGTATAGGAAAATGCAGGTAGTCGAGAGGATTACCTGCATTTTTCGTATACATTGTAAAACTGAAAAGAAATAAGGAAATATTACGAAAGACATTCAATAAAAATGTCTTTCGTATAATATGTAAGGCATTTAGAATGGAACATCTATTTCATTTTCGGATGTATCGCTTTTGGATTCATCAGATGCATCAGGGGTAGAAGACTTTGGAAGTCCTCCGGATACGGCAGTCTTTGCACTGATTCCGTTGATCTCAACGCGGTCGTCAACGACAATGACCAGGCATTTCTGACCATCGATAATACGTGTTTCTACAAGATCTGCGCATTCCGGGTTTACCTGAATGGTGATGTCCGGAGTTTTGATCTCGAATTTTTTGAGGTTTGCAATATTGGAGGCAAGGAGTGTACTGTGCTCTCCGGCAGCGGAATCGTACTGCTCATCGAATGTTTCCAACTTTTCTTCTTCGACACCGCTTTTTGCAAGGAGGTATTTAACTTCTGCTTTGTCAAGGGCGAGTGGTTCCGGATTTTCAGAATTCTGTTCAATCATTTCATTCAAGTTTTCGTGGATATTTTTGACCGTATCGTAGTCGCAGTCATCTCCGAGCGTTTCTTCGATCAGTGTACGGAAAGTTTCTTTCTGATCTCCGGCGGTGAGTGGCGGAACACATCCAAGAAGCAGATCGGTCAGACCGTTTCCGAGATTCTCTGCATTTTTTGAATAATAAAGCAGATTGTGAATATCGGTGCTGCGGTCGTTAAAAGCAGGAAAGAGTGTTTTTGTTGAAAAACCGCTTTGTTTGAACGAGGAGGAATTACAAAATATAGAAAATGCGTACATGAAGGTAAGCGACAAAATAACGCTGACTGTTGGTTTCAATCGTCGTTTTTCTCCGTTTGCTGTAAAAATGAAAGCATTGGTCGGTGGTGGACCCAAAAATATCGTGGCGACAATGAATGCCGGATATATTCCACCGGAAGCGTGGGTGCAGGACATGGAAGTGGGAGGAGGACGTGTCATAGGTGAAGCTTGTCATTTTATTGATTTGTGTTCTTTCCTTGCAGATAGTAAGGTTGTAGCCGTATGTATGAATGCCTTGGGTGAGAATCCACAAGAGAACACGGATAATGTTTCGATTTTGTTGAAATATGAAAATGGAACGAATGCCGTGATTAATTATTTCGCTAATGGGTCGAAATCTTACGTGAAAGAGCGGGTTGAGGTTTTCTCGCAAGAAAAGGTGTTGGTGTTGGATAATTGGAGGAAACTGGAAGGGTTTGGCGTGAAAGGATTTTCAAAAATGACGGGGACGATGGATAAAGGACATAAACGTCAATTTGCTTTATTGAATGAGCGGCTGCAGAAAGGAGGAGAGGCGCTAATTCCATTTGAAAGTATTGTAAATACAACTCGTGCTTCTTTTGCTTGTATCGAAAGTTTGAAGAAAAAGGCTTGGGTTGAAGTTAGATAATTTTGTCGAATTGTTCTTTGAAATAAATGTCAATTTTCAGCAAGGTGGATGTGCTATGGAATACGGTTAAATACTTGAAACCGATTCAATGGCGTTATCGTGCTAAGTTGTGGTGTCAACGATTCTTTCCACAATGTTTGCAAGCATTAGATACGACTCCTGGTAGGCAGATTTTGAATTTTGTTCCGTCAATCCCGAATGAAATCACCTATTTAGGTGACAATGCTTTTCAGTTCCTAAACTTGCAAAAATCTTTTGGAAAGCAAGTGAATTGGGAATTTGTTGAATATGGAAGATTGTGGGGATATAATTTGAATTATTTTGAGTTCTTGAATCAAAAAGGTATGAACGTAGAGGATGGGAGAAAATTGATTCGAGATTTCATGCAACATCTTCCGAAAGCCAGCATGGGAATGGAACCTTATCCATTGTCATTAAGGTCTATAAATTGGATTCGTTTTTTGTCGTGTAATAGTATAAACGATGTTGATATTGATGCTGTTTTATACGCTCAATTGAAGTTGTTAATCCATAAACTTGAATATCATTTGTTGGGAAACCATTTATTGGAAAATGGTTTTGCTTTGTTATTCGGAGCCTATTATTTTAATGATCATGCTTTCTATAAGAAGGCAAAAACAATATTAAGACCGGAGTTACAGGAACAAGTGTTGGGTGATGGAGGGCATTTTGAGAGGAGTCCAATGTATCATTGTATCATGTTGTATCGGGTATTGGATTGCTATAATTTGGTACATAATAGTGCTTTGTTCGGGAACGAATTGGAAGATATTCTGAAAGAGAAGGCAGAAGCTATGTTGGGGTGGTTGGAAGAAGTTGTTTATAGTGATGGGCGAATTCCACTGTTGAATGATGCAGCTGTGGGAGTAGCTCCAGTCGCCAAGGATTTAATTGAATATGCTCAACGATTGGGGATCTTTTGTGATAAAAAAGTGAGATTAAAAGAGTCTGGGTATCGGAAGATTCGATGGGAGAAGTTCGAATTATTTATTGATGTCGGGGAAGTCGGACCGGATTATCAGCCGGGGCATGC
>ERZ839767.2369-NODE-2369-length-24688-cov-23.850404_pt1 | contig 24688 bp, 23 predicted proteins | sample MGYA00519879_ERZ839767 | MGnify/ENA primary metagenome ERZ839767 (study PRJEB31850, sample SAMEA3708852) | human gut metagenome | biome: human gut; feature: human-associated habitat; material: faeces | place: China | collected 2014 ... | reverse complement strand
GCAAAGGCGTTCTACCTTGGTGAAATCAAAAAAGGAGGCAATAAGTAATGGATACGAAGCTTATTGTTTCGGCCTCCCCGCACCTGCGCAGTGAGGAAACGACCCAGAGCCTGATGGCCAACGTGATCGTTGCCCTGTGCCCCTGTGTGGTGGCCTCTGCAATCATCTTTGGCGCGCGTGCCCTGCTGGTCACTGCAGTGTCCGTTGTGGCATGTGTGGCCTTTGAGTGGCTGTACTGCAAGCTGCTGAAGAAGGCAAACCCCATCAGCGATCTGTCCGCTGTGGTCACCGGCATCATTCTGGCCATGAACGTGCCCGTGGGCATGCCCATCGGCCAGCTCATCATCGGCGACCTGGTTGCCATTATCGTGGTCAAGCAGCTGTTCGGCGGCATTGGCATGAACTTTGCAAACCCTGCACTGGTCGGCCGTATCGTGCTGTTCATCAGCTTTGCCGGTTCCATGAACAATTGGGTGTTCCCCGATGCAGCGGTTGACCAGCTGTCCAGCGCTACCCCGCTGGCTGTGGCTGACACCAGCAAGCTGAGCCTGCTGGACCTGTTCATGGGTGTGCACGGCGGTGTTCTGGGCGAGACCTGCGCTCTGGCCATCCTGCTGGGCCTGATTTATATGGTGGCCACCAAGACCATCAGCATCGCCATCCCCGCTTCTTACATCGGCAGCATGTTTATCTTCTACCTGATCTCCACCGGCAGCCTGCACGGCGCACTGGTCGGCATCCTGTCCGGCGGCCTGATGTTCGGTGCTGTGTTCATGGCAACGGACTATGTTACCAGCCCCTTTACCCTGAAGGGCAAGCTGATCTACGGCCTGTGCCTGGGCATCGTCACCTTCGCCATCCGTCAGTGGGGCAGCTACGCCGAGGGCGTTTCCTTCGCGCTGCTGTTTATGAACCTGTGGGTCCCCTTTATCAACGATTGGACCCGTCAGACTCCTTACGGCTATGTTAAGCCTGCAAAGAAAGCAAAGGAGGGTGCTGGCAAATGAATAAGAATTCTTCCTGGGAGACCAGTGTAAAGCCTGTTGTTGTGCTGAGCGTGATCGCACTGATCGTCAGCCTGCTGCTGGCCATGGTCAACTCCTTTACGGCTCCCATCATTGAGGAAAACCAGAAGGCCGCAACGCTGGCTGCCTATGTGGACGTGATGCCCACCGTTTCCAGCGCCTCCGATCTGGAGGAAGTGACCGACTACACCACCGAGAACATCACCGGTGCTGTAAAGGCCACCGACGGCTCCCTGGCCATCAAGGCTGAGGAAAAGGGCTTTGACGGCGGCATCCTGTCCGTCATCATCGGCTTCGACACCAACGGCACTGTCACCGGCATCTGGGTGGACGCTTCTACCCAGACCAAGGGCATCGGCAGCAACGTTGCCACCGACAGCTTCCTTGCTCAGTTCGATGGCATGGATGGCACCCAGAACATCACCCTGGGCCAGGGCTACGACGCATACAGCGGCGCAACCATTTCCTCTAAGGCTCTGTTTGCCGCCATCAACGATTGCATCAACTGCTACAACGAGTTGGCATAAAGGAGGCTGGTAAGAAATGGCAAGCGAAAACAAGTCCAAGGTAAGCATCCTTACCAACGGCATCATCAAAGAAAACCCCGTTCTGCGTCTGGTTCTGGGCACCTGCTCCTGCCTGGCTGTTACCACGGCAGTTTCCAGCGCGCTGGGCATGGGCGCAGCCTTCACCTTCGTGCTGGTGTGCTCCAACATCCTGATCTCGCTGCTGCGCAACGTGATCCCCGCTAAAGTCCATCTGCCCTGCTACATCGTCATCATTGCAGGCTTCGTGACCATCGTTCAGATGGTGATGCACGCCTACATGGACAGCCTGTACACCGCACTGGGCGTGTTCCTGCCCCTGATCGTTGTCAACTGCATCATTCTGGGCCGTGCCGAGATGTTTGCCTGCAAGAACAATGTGGTGGATTCCGCACTGGACGGCATCGGCATGGGCATCGGCTACACCCTCACCGTTGTGCTGATGGCCTCCATCCGTGAGATCCTGGGCAGCGGCACCTGGCTGGGTTTCCAGGTCCTGCCCGAGAGCATGGCCAAGATGAGCATTATGACCCAGGCTCCCGGCGCATTCTTCTGCTACGGCGTGCTGATGGCCGGCTGTGTCTGGCTGGAAGGCAAGCTGGATGCCCGCATCGAGCGCAAGAGCTGCTGCGACCTCGACAACCTGAAGAAGGAGGCAGAATAAGATGTTAGTCAAACTTGCTGCGATCTTCTTCAGCATGATCCTGGTGAACAACTACGTGCTGGTGAAGTTCTACGGTATCTGCCCGTTCCTGGGCGTTTCCAAGAAGCTGGATTCCTCCATTGGTATGTCCGGCGCTGTTATCTTTGTTATGCTGGTGGCAACGGCTGTCACCTTCCCCATCCAGATCTTCGTTCTGAACCCCGCTGACCTGGGCTACCTGCAGACCATCGTGTTCATCCTGGTCATTGCAGTGCTGGTGCAGTTCATCGAGATCTTCCTGAAGAAGTATGTTGTTGCACTGTACAATTCTCTGGGCGTTTACCTGCCCCTGATCACCACCAACTGCTGCGTGCTGGCCGTGACCATTCTGGTCGTGGACGACTACGGCGCAGACGTTGCTACCCTTGGCTTTGCCGCTGCCTACATTGAGGCTCTGGTCTGTGCCGTGGGTGCAGGTGTCGGCTTTATGCTGGCCATGGTCATGTTCAGCGGCGTGCGCAAGCGTGTGGAAGCCTGCGATCCCCCGGCACCCTTCAAGGGCCTGCCCATCACCCTGATCGCAGCAGCCATCACCAGCCTGTCCTTTATGGGCTTCGGCGGCCTCGTCGAAAACCTGTTCAACGTGACGCTGTAAGGGAGGAACAGGATTATGAATATTGTATCTGCTGTGATCCTCTGTACCATTGTGGGCGCGATCGGTGCCGTTGTTCTGGTGCTGGCCGCAAAGTTCATGGCGGTTGAGGAAGACCCCCGTATTGAAGAAGTTTCTGCCTGCCTGGCCGGTGCAAACTGCGGCGGCTGTGGCTACGCTGGCTGTGCCGACTACGCAAAGGCCGTTGTTATGGACGGCGTTCCCTGCGACAAGTGCGCACCTGGCGGCCCCAAGGCTGCTGCCGCCATTGCCAAGATCATGGGCGGTGAGGCAAGCGCCGTGGAGAAGAAGGCTGTGGTCCAGTGCCAGGGCAACTCCGAGCACTGCAAGCCCAGCTACGAGTACAAGGGCATCCAGACCTGCGCCGCTGCTGCCACCCTGTACGGCGGCCCCAAGACCTGTACCTTTGCCTGCATCGGCCTGGGCGACTGCACCAAGGTGTGTAAGTTCGATGCCATCCACATTGTGGACGGTGTGGCCAAGGTGGACAAGGACAAGTGCACCGGCTGTGGTGCCTGCGCCAACATCTGCCCCAAGCACGTCATTATGATCGACGCAGGCGGCCCCCGCAAGCCCGTGGTCATGTGCTCCAATCAGGATAAGGGTGCTGTGGCAAACAAGCTGTGCACCACCTCCTGCATTGCCTGCGGCATGTGCGAGCGCACCTGTAAGTTTGATGCCATCCACGTTGTGGACGGCGTGGCCCGTGTGGACTACGACAAGTGCAAGGGCTGCGGCATGTGCGCCCAGAAGTGCCCCAAGCACATCATCCTCTTCCCGCTGAAGGATGACCCCAATCCCCCCAAGCCCGTGGTGAAGCAGGCTCCGAAGCCCGCTGCCGCTCCTGCCGCTCAGGCAGAGCCCGCCGCAAAGGCTGAGGAGGCAAAGGCTCCCGAGGCCCCCAAGGCTGAATAAGCGGAACCCATTGTAATAGGGTAAAGCGCCCCCATTGCTCCTTTGAGTGATGGGGGCGCTTTTTGGTGAGGCACGCCCTCTCAGTCTCGCATTCGCTCGACAGCTCCCCCGAGGGGGGAGCCAACGCATCTGCAAGGGAAACGGGAGCTTTGGGCAGGCTTTTGGGCGGTAAATGCCGCTGAAGGTCGAGCCGCAATTGGCTCTCCCTTTGGGAGAGCTGGCAAAGCCGTCAGGCTTTGACTGAGAGGGTTCCGAAAACTTTTTTCAAAAAATCCCGAAAAAAAGTGAAAGGAATCTGCGTTTCATGTATTATAGAGAGTGAAACTGCGAATGTACAACACAAAACTGCGCGATATATCAATGCGGCGGGCGGTGCGGATAAGTTAGGCTGCGCTACTCCCCGCAATATATTACGACGGTTCATAACGTGCTGTATATCGCAGAATATTTAGTCTGAAAAGGGAAAAGGAAAATAAAATTTCACTATTGAAAATGCTGGATATACATGCTATAATTACGACAATGGATTTGTCTGGTAAAAATAACCTGCCAAGGGAAAGAAAAACGACAAAAGTTGAATATCTTTTCCTCCGGTTTTGCCAAAAATACTATGATGCAGGGAGGGCTCCACTGTGCGGAAAAATCATCACGGAAAAAAAGATAGGCTGGTGAAGCGCGTTTTTGCGCTTTGTCTGGCGCTTGCGGTCATCTGCACCTGCCTTGTGCCGGTGTTTGCAACCGAGTACAAGGAAGTTGTCGATTCCGGTGAGGAGGAAATTGCCGGTTTCGGCGGGGACGAAGCTGCCGGTTTCGGCGACGATTTCCCTGCCGTGGACGACGGTGAGCCGCGCGAAGTATACGATGACAGCGAAGCTGCTGGTTTTGGCGAGGAGGACAACCTCGACGGCGGCCCCAACGTTAAGGAAACGGAGTGGGGCACCGTCATTGAATACGGCCCCAGCTCCAGCACCGGTACCGACCCCGACCCCGTGACCCAGTGGTCCGGCGAGGACGATGTGGTGACAAAGCCTGATGACAAAGTGGTCGTTTCCGGCGACGAGATCAAAAAGCTGCAGGATATGGTGGTCTACCGCTTCTGGCTGAGGGAGCTGAACTCCCTTGACCTGCAGGACATTGCCACTCAGGCACAGAACAACAATATGACGGAAAGCGAGTATCTGGCCCGGCAGGGCGAGGTTCTGTGGAATCTGTACTTCATTCAGGCTGTGCCCCGGGCAGAGACCATTGCGGACTACAGCAGCTACATCAAGAACCCCTCCTCCAACCGGGACCCCAAGGGCGAACTGCGGCTGTTTGACTACTGGTACACGCTGGACGAGTTTGGCAACCGGGTGCGCCTGAACCTCACCGACCCCACCAGCAACATTCTGGACGACAAGACCACCACCGTGAACGTCTACGCCGCATGGAAGGACGGCACCGTGGGTTCCGATCAGGAAGAGTCCGTGGATCACGAGGATCTGGTGGACAAGAACCCCGTGCCTGTGGATCTGACTGCCAAGGCCTCTGCTTCCTACGAGGACGAGGACGGCAACACGAAGAGCGTCAATCTGCCGGTAGAGGTGAAAAATCTGCCCTCTGCCGCAGATCACCTCAGCGTCATCCACATGGGTGATGACGATATGCAGACCTTCTATGAGAGCCACGAGGACAGCTTTGGGGAAATGATGCCCATTCTGGGCCTGAAGATCTCCCCCAAGAACGCCAAGGGCGAAACGGTGCAGCCTGCCAAGGGCCAGAAGGCTACCGTTACCGTCTCCGGTCTGGATGCCCTGCCTTACATGGTGAAGGCCACTGCCGGGGAGCTGAAGGTGCTGCATCAGACCGCTGACGGCAGCGTGGAGACACTGGATGTCCTTACTTATACCAATGGCACCCTGACCTTTGAGACCTCCAGCTTCAGCCCCTTTGTGGTTGTGCGGACGGATGGGTATGATGCTGAACTGCTGGATGATCGGGCATCCAGGGACATCACCATCTATGTTGGTCAGAAAGAACCGATAGATGGGTTTGGTCTGCTCGGAAGCAAGAAGCATACATGGGAATCCAGTAACGATACTATTGTGTCTGTTACTGGCAACGGTAGCGACGCAACTATTACTGGCAAAGGCAAAGGTACGGCAACTATCACTCACAGATACTCTTACTTTGGACAACGAGAACAGACATGGAATGTCACTGTAGAGTATGAGGAAGCCGCGGTTTACATTCTGCTTGACACTGAGAAAGACCCGGACTCTAACGCTACTAGCGAGTGGACCGGCTTTGTGGCGTATAATGGCCAACACGCAAAGCTCGGTGACCTGAGAAATGCTGATTGGAAAGGCAACAAAAACATTTTCATCGGTTCCCTTCCTGATGGTGGGGCTTCCAGTGAAACTGCCAAGAAGTACATTCAGTCCTGGCCGGATGGTCAGCAGTATAACGGCCCCAGAGTGCTTGCGCGGAATGATTCCTCCGGGTTCCGGAAAATTGATGTAACCTATGACGGAAAGACTGGACACCTTGAAGATATGATCCTTGAGAAGTACAGGAATACGCTGTATGGATTGTATAAGGATACAGAACTCAATCAGGATGAGGTAAAAAGGCTAGTTGATGGTTTGAAGGCAAACGAAATTACCTTTACCATCACCCCCCACAAGATTTCTAAGGACAACGAGGTGAACAACTCTAGTCCCCGGAGTAAGCACATTGACTGTACCGTAACGGTGACCTGTGATCTGACCTTTACCGCAGTGTTCAACGCGAAGGATTCCATCGGTAATAGTTATACATCTGTCGGCAGGAAGGTGTACCTGTGGTATAATGATGATCCGGATAAAAACAAAGTAAGTCAATGCCCTACCGTTCCGAAGGGGTACACCGATGAGGACGGCGTACAGTGGGTCTTTGATGGCTGGTGTCTTGAAGACGTTACTACTGGCACCGAGCCGGGTGAGAACGCCAAAGTCATTTCCGATTGGCCCTACACCGTTAATAAAGACTTGCTGACCAATGGCGGCAACGACCGTGTGGTGAACTTCTACGCACACTACAGAAAAGCAACCTCCAATGTTACCATTACCAAAGAGGTAAAGGGCCTGCTGGGTGATACCCAAAAGAACTTTACCTTCAATGTGAGCATCACGAAGAAGGACGGTTCTGATTGCAGTGAAGGCGTGACTGCCAAGAGGGACAACGGCGAGACTGTTGATTTGAAGAACAACTTCCCCCTGAAGCACAAGGAAACCGTAACGCTGGAAAATGTGCCCATTGGTGCTACCATTACGGTAACGGAAGAAACTCCCGGTGCACACTATAAAGTCTCTGCCAACGGACACGATGGTGAGCAGAGCGGTAGTGGCCCAGTAACCTTTACCTATGTTGCAGTTGCCAATACCCCCACCACCACGGCCAATGATACAGGTGAAGCCGCCCTGATGCTCCTGAGCATGGATGAGGACACGGCAGTGGATGCTGACGGTGACGCGGTGGCCTATGATTCTGGAATCCAAGTGAATAACAACCAGATCGTTGTCACCAACCATGCAACCCTTATCCCCGACACCGGTGTCCTCCTCGACACCCTGCCTTACATCGTCATCCTTGCTGTGGTGGCTGGCGGCGTTGCCCTGTTGATGCTGCGCAAGCGCCGTAAGGAAGATGACTAAAGGGGGCTGACCGCATGGCGAAGAAGAAAGCGCCCCAGCGGCTGTCCGGTGCAGAGGAAAGCTGTATCAGCCCGGAGCAGGAAGCAATCATCCAGTGGTTCCGGACGGTGAAATTCCGCAAGAACCTGCTGGGCGGCGTGGACGAAGCGGCAATGTGGAAGAAGCTGGAAGAGCTTTATGCCCTGTACGAAGCCGCCATCCGCGCCGAGCGCACAAGGTACAATGTGCTGCTGGAAACCTCTCCGTCAAAGCCTGACGGCTTTGCCACCTCCCCGAGTAGGGCAACGACGACGACCGCCGCCAGTGGTGAACCCGGGGACGTAAACCTGGCTCCCACCAAAGTTGACAGTTTTGCCAAGGGCTCCCCTACTAGGGGAGCTGTCACGGCGAAGCCCGTGACTGAGAGGTTTAGCCCGGACGCTGGCGAGCGAAGCGAGACTGAGAGGTTTGACCCCCAAAAGGAGGCGCATTCCGATGCACCCGCTGGACAATGAAGCCCTGAAGCTGGGGGCAAAGGCGGTGCGCCGCCGCAGGCTGGACGCTGAGAACCGGCAGGATTTCATCAGCCTGCTGGGCCGCATTGTGGTGATCCTGCTGTGCGCCTGGGTGCTGTTCACGCAGGTGTTCCTGCTCACACAGGCCAAGGGCAGCAGCATGTTCCCCGCGGTAAAGGATGGCGACCTGCTCATCTGCTACCGCCTGCAAAAAACCTACGCAAAAAACGACGTTGTGGTCTACACCCAGGGCGGCAAGCTCCGGGTGGGCCGCATCCTTGGGCGCGAGGGCGACCTTGTGGCTCTGGACGACAGCGGCACCCTTGTGGTGAACGGCGCGGTGCAGAGCGGCGAGATCCTCTACCCCACCTACGCAAAAGACGCGCTGGAGTACCCCTACACGGTGCCGGAGGGCTGCGTTTTTGTGCTGGGCGATTACCGCACACAATCCGAGGACAGCCGGGACTTTGGCCCGGTTCCGCTGGAGGATGTGCAAGCAAAAGTAATTACACTACTGCGGCGACGCAGTCTGTAATACCACGGAAGCCGGAAGAAGCTGCCGGCATCCTGCCTGTGAACTGCGGAGTTTGGGCCGCGGCACAGGAGTACGAACTATTTCTTACTAGGGAGGAATAACAATGAAACTGAAGAAATTCTTCGCGGGCGTTCTGGCTGCCGCCATGATGCTCACCGTCGGCGCAACCGCAGCGTTTGCGACGACTGGTGTTGATGCTACCTATCCCGGCACGGCTGGCGAATACAGTGCAAATATGTTTGTGCCGGTTAATGGTAAGGCTGAAATTGATTTAACCAAGATTCTGACGGTTGCTAATGGTACTGCGCCCGATAGCATGAAGTTTAACTTTAATGTTTATGAGGGTACGGCAACTACCGGTACAGCACTGGATACTAAATCGGTGGAATTTAACGCAGGTAATTATACTTCTAAGGGTGGCGAAAACAATAATGGTGTCTATACTGGCACCTTTAAGCTGGATGTTGCGAAGCTGACTGAAGGCAAGTCTGTTGGTAAGTATACTTTTACTATCGTTGAGAGCATGGATAAGGCATACCAGTCTGTGACTGCTGAGCGTGGTACTGTGACGATGGTTATCAGCAAGGTCAACGCAAAGGAAGTTGATGCCACTGCTACTGCTGATTTTGGCTATTTTGTTGCTCTGAAGGATTCCGACGGCAATAAGATTCTGGCAACCGAAGCGTTTAAGAATAAGTACGGTGATGGCAATATTCAGAATTTGAAACTGAGCAAGACTGTTCACGGCGCTCTCGGCAATTTGAGCAAGGACTTCACCTTTAAGATTAAGTTTACTAAGGCAGATGCCCTGCAGAACAATACTGATACTGGTCTGTATAAGGGACCTCAGGTTACAGAGTTGAGCAACACTGCAACCATTAAGGATGGCACTACTGCAATCGCTCAGAGCGCATATCTGGAGCTGGATAAGGAATATACTGTTACTCTGCGTCACAATGATTCTCTGAACCTTTCCAACCTGCCTGCTGGTATTAAGTATGAAATTTACGAGGATGGTTCTCAGGTAGAAGCTGGTGCTGTTGTTGTTACTGTTGACAATGTGAAGTACACTGTTACCGTTACTGATACTGCATTTGACACCACTGAGACTACTAAGATCAAGGGTACTGTCAATAATACTGACGTGACTGCAGCTTTCCAGAACACCAACCCTGATTCCCCCGACATGGGTGTTGTGCTGGACAATGCACCTTACATTGCAATGCTGGCCATCGTTGCCATTGGTGGTGTGGCCCTGATGCTGAACAAGCGCCGCCGCGACGAGGAGTAATTGCTCGCGGTAGATTAAACCCCACCGTCGTCCCTTGCGGGATGCCACCGCCCCTAGTAGGGGCGGCCTTGGCAAAACCGTGAAGCTTTGCGCCATGCCAAGGGCCCCCCTATTAGCGGGGGCTGGCACGCGAAGCGTGACTGGGGGGTTATCTCAGCACAAACCTAACGAATAACCACTTATTTGAATTTGTTTAACCGGAGGTGGGCTGTATCAATTGGCAGAGAAAAGCGTTGAGGGCAGCCGACTTTCTGGTGAGCGCGGTGGTTGTGCTGTTCCTGGTGGTCGCCGGGGCGTATTCAGCCTATGCCCTGTGGGACAACTCGCAGGTGTACGCCGCCGCAGACAATGTTCAGGCAGAGCTTTTGCAGTTCAAGCCCATGGCGGGCGCGGATAACGGCGCAAGCTTTGAGGAGCTGCTGGGCATCAACCCGGATGTCTGCGCGTGGGTCACACTGGACAACACCGCCATCGACTACCCTGTGGTACAGGGCGAGGATAACTTTACCTATGTAAACACCGATGTCTACGGTGATTTCTCGCTGGCAGGCAGCATCTTTTTGGATGTGAACTGCGACAAGAACTTCACCGACCCCTACTCTCTGCTGTATGGTCACCACATGGAAGAGAGCAAGATGTTCGGTGATCTGGATCTGTACAAGGACGCAGAGTTCTTTGCAGAGAACACCACCGGTGAGCTGATCCTGCCCGACCGCACCTATGATCTTCAAACCTTTGCATGTCTGCTGGTCCCTTCGTCTGAAAGCGCGATTTTCCAGCCCCAGCGCTGGGACAGCGACCTGCAGGGGTTGTACACCTTTGCGCAGGAGAACGCCCTGAACCTGAACACCGAAACGCTGGCCGCCATGCAAGCGGCGGGCGATGACGCTCAGGTGCTGGCGCTGTCCACCTGTTCAACGGAGTTTACCGATGCACGCACCATTCTTCTGGCGTGGATGATCCCGTCCGCGTCGGATTCATAAAGGAGAGGATGAAATGAGGTTCCGTAAAATCGCGGCAGCACTCCTGACGCTTGCGTTGGGGTTCTGCCTGTGTCAGCCGGCGGCATTTGCGGCCACCGCGGCTGACCAGCATACACAGCTGCAGGAGCTTCCGGTTTCCATTCAGTCCACGGGGGAAACACCTCTCCCAAAGGAAACACTGACTGTGGAACTTGAGGCTGTGGACAATGCGCCCCTGCCCGAGGTGACCACTCTGGAGATCACCGACGGCGAGACCGGCAGCTTTGGCCCCATCAGCTACACCAAGCCCGGTTACTACGTTTACACTGTGCGGCAGCGCGCCGGTGTCAACACCCGCGGCACCTACGATGAAACCGTGTACTATCTGCGCGTTTCCGTGGTGTGGGACAACGACAAGCTGGTGGCCCGGATGGCCGTGCACACACAGGCCGACCTGATGGACGAAAAGGTGAGCAGCATCACCTTCAACAACAGCTACAAGGCCATCGAGACCCCGTACTACCCGGACCCGTATGACCCTGATCCTGTCACCCCGCCCACCCCTTCCACGCCGGAGAACCCGGCCCCGGCAGATGCCCGCCCGACCGTGACTGAAACCACCACCCCTAGTGCACCGGAGCCCACCGCCCCGGCCAGCGTGGTGGCGGATGCCCGCCCGGCCGAGGGCCCCAAACTGATCCAGACCGGCCAGCTGAACTGGCCTGTGCCTGTTCTGACGGTAAGCGGTCTGGTGCTGGTGGCTGTGGGTGCCTACCTGATGGAGCGCAGTAAGAAACGTGAAAAGAATGCGTAAAGTATCCCCCGGGCTCGTCTGCATCGTGTTGGGTGTGGTGCTCCTGCTGGCGGCGGGCGGCCTGTACGCCTACAACCGCTACGAGGATGCCCACGCCGGTGCCGAGGCCCAGACCGTAGTGGCCGACCTTCAGCAGAAGGTGGAGACCCCGGAACCGGAGGCAGAGAGCGGCCCCCTGGACCCCGAGCTCCCGGTGGTGGAGATCGACGGCAACGAATATGTGGGCGAGATCTCCATCCCCGCCATCGGCATTGACCTGCCGGTGATGAGCGAGTGGAGCTACCCCCGCCTGAAGATCGCCCCCTGCCGCCAGTTCGGCTCTTCCCGCACCGATGATCTGGTCATCGCAGCACACAACTACGAGAGCCATTTCGGCAAGCTGAGCTCCCTCACAGCGGGGGACAGCGTCACCTTCACCGATATGGACGGCATCGTGAATGAGTACGTCGTGAACAAGGTCGAAGTGCTTGACCCCCACAGTGTGGAGGAAGTGGAACATAGCGGCTACGCCCTGGTGCTGTACACCTGCACCTACGGCGGCAAGACCCGTGTCACCGTCTTCTGTGATCGTGCATCGTAAAAATCAAGGCTGAAAAACAAAAAGAAGCCCCGACATTCGTCGGGGCTTCTTTTTTACTATGTGGGAACTCCCTCCGTCATTGCTGACGCAATGCCACCTCCCTCTCAGAGAGAGGCTTTTCGCTGCCGTAAGGCTCCCTCCTAGAGGGAGCTGTCGCCGGAGGCGACTGAGGGAGTTACTGTTTTTTCCACCGCCGCATCACGCCCATGCCCAGCGCATAGGGGCCGGTGTGCACGGCAATGGTGCAGCCGATCTGCAGCAGGACCACATTGCACTCGCAGGTGGGGTACTTGGCGCGCAGGGCGGCGCGGGTCTGCATCCAGAGCCGCTTGCCCTCGTCGGCATCGTAGCCGTAGCCCACCGTGATGCAGTAGTCGTCGGGCGTGCCGTTGTGTTCGGCCAGATAGGTCATCAGCAGGTCGAGGGCCTTCTCAAAGCTCTTCTGGCGGCCGCGGGCCACGCCGGCGGAGAAGATCTCGCCCTCCTTGAACAGGATCATGGGCTTGATGCCCAGAATGTTGGCGGCACGGCCCGTGACTTTGCCGATGCGCCCGCCCTTGATGAGGTAGTCCAGATTACCCACCGTGAAGAAGATCTGGTTGGTGATCTTTTCCGCTTCCAGCCAGGTCACGGCTTCGTCCAGCGTACAGCCTGCATCCCGCATGGCCACCGCGTTTTCCACCACGATGGATTCGGTCACGGTGGCGGCGGTGCTGTCAATGACCTCGATCTTAGCATCGGGGAAATCCTCCAGCACCAGCTCCCGGGCGTTGCGGGCACTGCCTACGCAGCCGCTCATCTTGCTGGTGAAGCAGATACAGAGCACCGGGCGGCCCGCCTCGGCATGGGCCCGGAAGGCGGTCTCAAAATCCTCCAGCGAAGGCAGGCTGGTCTTGGGGTAGGCCGCGGGGTTATCTACCATGAACTGGTAGAAATCGCGCACGGCGATCTCCTTGCCTTCCTTGCGGTAGTGCTCACCGTCCAGCGAGACATAGAAGGGGATGATCTCAATATTCAGTGTTGCGGCCGTCTCAGGGGTCAGGTCGCAGGCGCTGTCCGTGATGATATCAAACATAGTCACGCTTCCTTTTCAATGCGGTGGGTTCTGTGGCGCGGATCAGACGTTGTGGTGGATGTAGGCCTCACGCTCGGCACCCACGGAGATGTAGGTGATCTTGCAGCCAATAGCCTTTTCCAGATACTCAACGTAATCGCGGGCTTCCTGGGGCAGATCCTCCCACTTGCGGGCAGCGGTGATATCGCAGTGCCAGCCGGGCAGATACTCCACCACGGGCTGTGCGGTGTCCAGAGCCATGCCCATGGGGAAGCGCTTGGTGATGGTGCCGTCGGTCAGCTTGTAGCCGGTGACCATGGGGATCTTCTCCATGTAGTCCAGCACGTCCAGCAGGGTCAGGGCAACCTCATCGCAGCCCTGGCAGAACACGCCGTAGTGGCTTGCCACCAGGTCGATGGGGCCAACGCGGCGGGGACGGCCGGTGGCTGCACCGTACTCGTGGCCAGCCTCACGCAGGGCGTGCTTCTCTTCCTCGGTCATGGCCAGCTCAGTGACAAAGGGGCCGTCGCCCACGCAGGAGGAGTAAGCCTTCATCACGCCGATGCTGTTGGTCAGCTTATGGCCCGGGATGCCTGCGCCGATGGGGGCGTAAGCGCCGATGACGTTGGAGGAGGTGGTGTAGGGGTAGATGCCGAAGTCGATGTCGCGCAGAGCGCCCAGCTGGGCCTCGAACAGCACCTTCTTGCCGGCGGCATCTGCGTCAGCCAGATACTGGCCCACGTCGCAGATGTAATCCTTGAAGATGGCGGCATACTTCTCCAGCCATGCCCACATCTCGTCCACGCTGATGGGGGCGGAGTGGTAGCTGCCCTCCATCACCAGGTTCTTGGAATCCACCATGGTCACCAGGCGCTTCTTCACGCTGTCGTCCAGGTGGAGCAGGTCGCCCATGCGCAGGGTCTTCTTCATGTACTTGTCACCGTAAGTGTAGGCGATGCCGCGCTTGGTGGAGCCGAACTGTGCGCCGGTCTTGGCCAGGCGGGCCTCTTCCAGGCCGTCCTGATCCACATGGTAGGGCATGGTGATGGTGGCCCGGTCGGAGATCTTCAGGTTATCGGGGGTGATGGTGATGCCCTGCTCCCGCAGCTTGTTGATCTCGCCGTCCAGATGGTGCGGGTCGATGACCATACCGTTGCCCATCACGCAGACAACGTTGGGGCGCAGGATGCCGGAGGGCAGCAGGTTCAGCACGAACTTGCCGCGCTCGTTCTTCACGGTGTGGCCTGCGTTGTTGCCGCCCTGATACCGTGCAACGATGTCATACTCCTGGCTGATCAGATCGACCATGCGGCCCTTGCCCTCATCGCCCCAGTTGATACCCGTAATTGCAGTAAGCATAATAAATGACCTCTTTATCATTTTTTCAAAAGACAGCCTTTTCCGTGCACCTTGCCCGGGATACGCCACCTTGGGAATCTGTACCGCCCGCGGAAATGTCCGCAACAATACAATTATAGTATAGCACGAAACGCGGAACAAAAAAAGAGGGAAGAAATACTTTTCTCTCAATTATCCACAGGGCGCTCCTCTTCGTGATGCTGCTTTAGTTCTTCTTCCCCAGCTTGTGCACAGTGCCGTCCGGCTCTTTGATCGAGGTGTTGTTCAGCTGGGCGCGCAGGCTGGCCTTTACGTCCGCAACATACTCCTGCCGCAGGGCCTGCTGCTCTGCCTTTTCGGCATCGGTCAGGCCGGTGGTCTTGCTCTTTTTTGCCAGCTCGTTGATGCGGGCAATCTTCTCGTTTGTCATCGCAGTTCTCCTATTAGATAAAATGTGATATAATATGACCGGGATGCCCCTTCCGGCAGCTGCGGCTCTTTTGGCGAGGCAGCAGGAGGGAGCTATTTGAATCAAAGCAAGTATAACAAAGGATGAAACCGATGTCAAAACAGTTGAATTTTGCACAGCAGATGGACGAAGTGTTGAAAACGCTGGGGCCGCAGCGGCCAAAGCTGCTGCTCCATGCCTGCTGCGGGCCCTGTTCCAGCGCCGTGCTGGAAAAGCTGTGCCGGTATTTTGAGATCACGGTGCTTTACTATAACCCCAATACCTGGCCTGCCGAAGAATACTACCGCCGGGGCGAGGAGCTGAAAAAATTTGTGGCGCAGGCGCACCCGCTGGGGGTCACGGTCATCGAGGACCACTACGATCCGCAGGAGTTCTACACGGCTGTGCAGGGGCTGGAAAACGAGCCGGAGCGGGGCGGGCGGTGCACCGTCTGCTACCGTTTGCGGATGCGCCGGGCGGCACAGTACGCAAAGGAGCACGGTTTTGATTGGTTCACCACCACGCTCTCCATCAGCCCCCACAAAGATGCTGCCCGCATCAATCAAATCGGGCAGGAGCTTGAAGCCGAATTCGGCATCAGGCACCTGCCCTCGGATTTCAAAAAGCAGAACGGCTACCTGCGCTCTCTCCAGCTCTCGGAGGAGTACGGGCTTTACCGTCAGGATTACTGTGGGTGTGAGTTCAGCGCAAAGGCGAGGGGGTGAACCGCTCAGCCGTCTGCTGCTTGCCTCTCCTGCCAGGAGAGGTGGCATTGCGAAACAATGACGGAGAGGTTTAGTCCTCCCGCATTCTGGCCACCAGAACCGCAAAGATGATCAGCCCCACGCAGGGCACGATGTTGGTTGCCATACCAACAGCAAGACCGGCGCTTTCAGCCACCTTGCCGATGACCCAGGGCATCAGGATCGCGCCGCTGGATGCCACCGGCAGCATGATGCCCATGCTGGTCACGGTGGTCATTTTACCGGCGCTGGCCACGGCGGTGGGGTTCATACCGGCCATGGAGAAGGCAAAGGCGAACAGCAGCAGGATGGCAGGCAGTTGGCTGTGGGTCTGCATCATGGCAAAGTAGAAGGCAGTGCAGAAAACCGCCATAAACACCATGGCCTTGCGGGGCTGTTTGAGTGGGAACACAAAGGCGATGAGCAGGCGGCCGATCAGGGTGGCACCCCACATCACGGTGACGGTATAGGCCGCCAGCGTGCCTGCAATGATGCCGCTGTCCTTGAAGTAGGTGACCATCCAGCCCACAACGCTCTGCTCGGCGGCGTTCTGGCAGAACAGCAGGCCGGTGAGCAGCCAGAAGCGGGAGGAGCGCAAAAAGCTCCAATCGGTGACAGCTTCTTTGGCCTTGGCGCGGCCTGCCATGGGGGTGAACAGGTATACCAGCCAGAGCACCAGACCCAGCGCCGCCAGTGCCAGAACGGCCAGCGTGGTGCTGACCCTGGCCGCGGCAGAGATCAGAAAGGGGCAGAGCAGGGCACCGCAGGCGTAGCAGGCGTGCATGGTGTTCATGCCCCGGGTGCGGTCTGCAGAGTTTCCGCTGACAAGGATGGTGCAGGTGTTCAGGACACTGCCCTTGGCAATGCCCACAATGAAGAAGGCCAGCGCCAGCAGAATGGGCAGGCCGGTCAGGCCCATCAGGCCGTAGCCCACCGCATAGCCGATGGTCAGAAGCAGGACGCTGGGCTTCATGCCCATTTTTCCCACCAGCGCACCGGCCAGCAGGCCCGCCAGCAGGTTGCCGATGCTCAGCAGGCTGAGCAGGGTGCCGGTCATGCCGTAGGCAAAGCCGTATTCCTCCTGCAGCAGGCTGACCACCACACCGCTGGAAATGGTGCAGATGCCGCTGAAAAAGAAGGTGACGAAGCCCGCGTTCCGCAGGCGGGTGTTCCGTTGTTCCATGGGATTCTCCTTGCAGTATTCGGGGGGCGCAGTGCCCGTAGTTGCTTTTATTAAAGCATATTCTGGTCAGAAAGCAAGGGCTGTTGAGCCAGCAGAAGCAAAATCAGCGCCCAGTGGAGGCACCCTGCCGTTCGTTCGGTGGGGCGCTTCTGTATTTTATTTTGCGTCTTCTATTGACAAAGATCGAATCGTGCGTTATGATATTGTACGGCATCAAACAGTTCTAAAGAAAACAATCCTGTCACAAACAATTCAAAAGGGAAACCATTATGCACGATGAAAGCAAAAAACAGCCCTGCTGCAACCCCCCATGGGAGCCGCCGCAGGTCATCCCGGCACAGGTGCGCCGGGTGAACAACCTGATCTTCCGCAAGATCAACCAGTTCCACCGGGAGAACAACGTGGACAACGTGACCCCCATGCACGACTGGATCATGAGCTACCTCTACTGGCACAAAAATGAGGCCGTATACCAGCGCGATATCGAGCGGGAGTTCTCCATCACACGCTCGACCGTGACGAACATCCTGCAGCTGATGGAGCGCAAGGGCTACATCGAGCGCCAGAGCGTGCCGCAGGATGCCCGGCTCAAACGGCTGATCCTGACGGAAGAGGGGGGCCGCGTCCATGAAAAGACGATACTCTCCCTGCACCAGACCGATGAGTTTGTGGCCGGATTGCTGACGGAAGAGGAAAACGCAGAGCTTCTGCGGTTGTTGAACAAGCTGCGCAAGGGGCTGGAATGACCCCTGCAAATAAACTTCAGGAGGATTACAACAGATGATCAAAAAACTTGTGTCACATCTGGGCGAGTACAAGCGCGCCGCGATCCTGACACCGATCCTATCTGCTCTGGAAGCCATCATGGATGTGCTGCTGCCCACCATCATGGCCTTTATCATTGACCAGGGCATTGAAAAGGGCGATATGAACGCCGTTATCAAGTACGGCCTGCTCACCTTCCTGGTGGCGGCCATTGCCCTGCTGCTGGGCGTGCTGGCCGGCAGGTTTGCCGCCACGGCATCCACCGGCTTTGCAGGCAACCTGCGCGATGCGATGTATGAGAACATCCAGCATTTCTCGTTCTCCAACATCGACAAGTACTCCACGGCCGGTCTGGTCACCCGTATGACCACCGACGTGACCAACCTGCAGAACGCGTTCCAGATGATCGAGCGCATGTGCGTGCGTGCCCCCGTCCATCTGGTTTTCGCGCTCATCATGGCCTCCATGATCAGCCGCTCGCTGACCATGGTGTTCCTGGTGGCGATCGTGTTCCTGGTGGCAGTGCTGGCAGGCATCATGGTCCCCACCTTCGGCATCTTTGATAAGGTGTTCAAGAACTACGATAACCTGAACGCCTCCGTGCAGGAAAATGTTTCGGCCATCCGCGTGGTCAAGAGCTTTGTCCGGGAGCACTTTGAGAACGAGAAGTACACCAAGGCCTGCGAGAGCCTGTACAAGCAGTTCGTCCACGCCGAGAGCCGCCTGAGCTTCAACAATCCCGCCATGCTGGTCTCTGTGTACGGCTGCAACATCGCCCTGAGCTGGTTCGGCGCACATTACGTCCTGAACGGTGCGATCACCACCGGCCAGCTGAACGCCCTGTTCGGTTACATTATGAACATCCTGATGGCCCTGATGATGCTGAGCATGGCTTTTGTGATGATCGCCATGTCCGCCGCTTCCGCCCGCCGTATCGTGGAGGTGCTGGACGAGACCACCGACCTGCCCCCGGCAAAGCAGCCGGTGCAGCAGGTGGCAGACGGCAGCATTGAGTTTGACCACGTTACCTTTAAGTATAAGCACGGCTCCGGCCAGCCTGTCCTGAACGATGTCACCTTCAGCATCCGGCCGGGCGAGACGCTGGGCATCATCGGCGGCACCGGCAGTGCAAAATCCAGCCTGGTGCAGCTGATCCCCCGCCTGTATGATGCCGAGACCGGCTCTGTCAAGGTGGGCGGCGTGGACGTTAAGGATTACAGCCTGGATGTCCTCCGCCGGGAGGTCTCCATGGTGCTGCAGAAGAACGTTCTGTTCAGCGGCACCATCCTCGACAACCTGCGCTGGGGCGATGAGAACGCCAGCGAGGAAGAGTGCATCCGGGTGGCCAAGCTGGCCTGCGCCGATGAGTTCATCGAGCGCTTCCCCGATAAGTACAATACCTGGATCGAGCAGGGCGGCTCCAACGTGTCCGGCGGCCAGAAGCAGCGCCTGACCATTGCCCGCGCGCTGCTGCGCAAGCCCAAGGTGCTGATCCTGGACGACAGCACCAGCGCCGTGGATACCGCCACCGATGCCAAGATCCGCAAGGCCTTCCGGGAGGAGATCCCCGGCACCACCAAGATCATCATTGCACAGCGCATCTCCTCCGTGCAGGATGCAGACCGCATCCTGGTGCTGGACAACGGCCAGATCAACGGCCTGGGCACTCACGAGGAGCTGCTCAAGACAAACAAGATCTATCAGGAAGTTTACAACAGCCAGACCCAGGGCGGCGGCGATTTTGACAAGCAGGGAGGTGAGCAGTAATGGCACAGGTGAAAGAAGTAAAGGGCCCCGGCCCCCGTAGGATGGGCGGCCCCAAGCCGAAGGTCGAGAACCCGGGCAAGCTGCTCAAGCGGATCATGGATGAGGTGTTCAAGCACTATCTGCCCCACTGCATCCTTGTGCTGGTCTGCATCATCGTCAGCGCGCTGGCAAACGTGCAGGCAAGCCTCTTCCTCAAGACCCTGATCGATGATTACATCGTCCCCATGACCAAGCAGGCCACACCGGACTTCGGCCCGCTGGCAGGCGCACTGGTGCGCATCGGCTGCATCTACGCTATCGGCGTGCTGGCCGCATGGCTCAACGCCCGTATCATGGTCAACGTGACCCAGGGCACCCTGCGCAACTTGCGCGTCCAGCTTTTCACCCACATGGAAAGCCTGCCCATCCGGTACTTTGACTCCCACCCCCACGGCGATATCATGTCGGTGTACACCAACGATGTGGACACCCTGCGCCAGATGATCAGCCAGAGCATCCCCCAGCTGGTGTCCAGCGCCATCACCATCGTGTCCGTGTTCACCAGCATGTGCCTGATGAGCTGGCAGCTCACCATTGTCACCATGCTGATGGTGGCTCTGATGCTGTTCTGCTCCAAGAAGATCACTGCCATGAGCGGCAAGTACTTTGTGGCCCAGCAGAAGGATCTGGGCAAGGTGAACGGCTATATCGAAGAGATGATGGAGGGCCAGAAGGTCGTCAAGGTGTTCACCCACGAGCAGAAGGCTCTGGACGGCTTCCGGCAGTTGAACGATAAGCTGAAGGAAAGCGCCAAGCAGGCCAACAGCTACGCCAACATCATCATGCCCGTTACCGCACAGCTGGGCAACATCAGCTACGCGGTCTGTGCACTGGCAGGCGCGGCCATGGCCGTTGGCAATGTCGGCGGCATGACCCTGGGCACCGTGATGGCCTTCCTGAGCCTGAACAAGAGCTTCAATATGCCCATCAGCCAGGTGTCCATGCAGGCCAACAGCGTGATCATGGCACTGGCCGGTGCGGAGCGTATTTTCAAGATGATGGACGAGACCAGCGAGACCGACGAGGGCTATGTCACCCTGGTCAACGTCAAGTATGACAAAGATGACGAGCTGGTGGAGACCACCGAGCGCACCGGCATCTGGGCCTGGAAGCATCCCCACCACGATGGCACCACCACCTACCACAAGCTGGCGGGCGACATCACCTTTACCGATGTCGATTTTGGCTATGTGCCGGAAAAGACCGTTCTGCACGGGATCAACCTCTATGGCCGCCCGGGCCAGAAGATCGCCTTTGTCGGCTCCACCGGTGCCGGCAAGACCACCATCACCAACCTGATCAACCGCTTCTACGATATCGCAGACGGCAAGATCCGGTATGATGGCATCAACATCCGCAAGATCAAAAAGGACGACCTGCGCCGCTCTCTGGGCATCGTTCTGCAGGATACCCACCTGTTCACCGGCACGGTCATGGAGAACATCCGCTATGGCCGCCTGGATGCCACCGATGAGGAGTGCATTGCCGCCGCAAAGCTGGCCAATGCCGATGGCTTTGTCAAGCGTCTGCCCGATGGCTACAACACCATGCTGACCAACGACGGCGCAAATCTGTCGCAGGGCCAGCGCCAGCTGCTGGCCATTGCCCGCGCCGCGGTTGCCGATCCCCCGGTGCTGATCCTGGACGAGGCGACCTCCTCCATTGATACCCGCACTGAGGCGCTGGTCCAGCGGGGCATGGACGGCCTGATGTATGGCCGCACCAGCTTTGTCATTGCCCACCGTCTGTCTACCGTCCGCAATGCAGACTGCATCGTGGTTCTGGAGCAGGGCCGCATCATCGAGCGCGGCAGCCACGACGAGCTGATCGCCAAGAAGGGCAAGTATTACCAGCTCTACACCGGTAATCTGGCTGAAAATTAAAGAAAAATCGTAAAAAACGGAGCCGCTGTACAAAATGATGTGCAGCGGCTCCGTTTATTTTCAATTTGTTCAAATTCCTCACAAAGAAACTCCATTTTTATCCTGTACAATAAGGGTGCAGTCAGGGAGGAACAGAAAAACAACCTCCCAAGATGCCATGCAGGCAATGAAAACCGCGCATCTCCGGCAGAAACCGGGCGGCGCGGCCCCTTTAAAAAACACTGTCCCCTGCTGATGCGAGGCAATAGCCAAGGCAGCGGACAGACTACCAACCATCTCCTGACAGCCGCAAATGTTTGGGAGTTCTCATACACAGCCAGCGCCGCTTTCTCCTCCTTTCCACGGCGCTGGCTGTTTTTGTTTGGCTACGGATCAAACCTCTCAGTCACGGCTGTCGCCGTGCCAGCGTCCGGGTTGCGGCTCCCGGCATCTGCATCGTTACTTAGTAACTGTTCTAGTACATGCTCCCTTAACTGTGGCAGATCTATTACATGGATCCCCATTTGTTCCATCCGATACAAGACCAGAGCCGGGCTCTGGTCTTTTTTTGCGGCAGAAGCCATAACGCTGCGTGTAAAGGCGAGAATCCTGTCCTTTTTGTAGAAAAAGATCAGCTGCACATGGCCGGTGAACAGGGCAAACAGGGCTGTGCGCAGCTCCCGGGAGCCGAAGAGGAGGAGCAGGTCGCTCTCCTCTAAAAAGAGAACGTCTGCCCGGTCAAGAAACTGCAGGGCGGTCTGGCACAGAGCCTCCCGCTGCGGCCAGTAGGGCGCGGCCTGCGCCAGCCGGGGAAGATAGCAGCAGAGCGCCCCGGCATCCCGGGCGGCGGCAAGGGCCTCGAGGTGGGCCAGCCGCAGGGGGCTGTCCACCAGCCCGGCGGAGGAAAAGCAGAAGGCAGAAGCTCCCCGGAACGGGGCGGCCTCCAGCTGCTCCGGCCCAAGGGCCAGCCCGGCGGTGTGGGCACGGTAGGGCAGAGCGGTGTCTGCTCCGGTGAACACCACCGGTGTGGGAAAGGCATCCGTGAAGCAGAGCAGGGAGCAATCCACACCATCCCGGGCAAGCCGGGCCGCCAGCTTGCGGCCAAAGGGGTCGGCTCCCAGCTGGGCCAGCAGAGCCGCCTGCCCACCCAATGCGGCGTACCGGCGGCAGAAGCCTGCACCCCAGCCGCCGGTCTGCGCCCGGAATGTCTCCGTCAGCTCCGGAGCCGTGGCAGCGTTCAGCTCCAGCCAGACTTCGCCCAGACACAAAACAGACATGTGCACCCCTCCCTCCGCAAATAAAAATCGGGTTACAGTATACACGATTTGCCCACCGGATGCAACCGATCCGGGGCAAATCCTGACGGAGTGGAAGGGCCCGCGGGCAGGAACAATCCGATTTTACAAAGACCACCTGTTTTTTACCAATGCCTGTTTTTCTTTGCCCAGGGTTTACCTAAGATTTTCCTTACCATGGTTTCCCCTCTTCCTCCGAACGGGTACAATAGAACTGTTCCCAAGAAACATTGCAACAGGGCCCGGGAGGGCTCAGGATAAGAGAGGAATTATCGTATGAAAGAGCATAAAATGTCCCGCCGCAGCTTCCTGAAAGTGGGTGCTGTGGCATCTGCCGCCGGTCTGATGACTGCTGCCCCTGTGGCTGCAAACGCTGCCGCTCCGGCCGCTTCCACCGCAGCTGACGAGGAGAACTGCTTTGGCCTGTTCCAGAATAAGCCCAAGTACATCTTCCTGTTCATCGGCGATGGCATGGGCACTGCCCAGATCCAGTCTGCCCGGTTCTATCAGGGCACTGTCACCAACAACGGTGCCATCACCGAGGCAGAGCTGAGCTTTACCCGGTTCCCGGAAGTGGGCAGTGTGACCACCTACGACAGCACCTCCTTCTGCCCGGACTCCGCTTCCACCGCTACCTCCATCGCTTCCGGCAAAAAGACCGAGAGCGGTGTCATCAATATGTGTCCTTGGACCCGTGATGTGCCCTATGAGACCATTGCAGAGAAGCTCCATAAGCAGAAGGGCTACAAGGTTGGCATCGTTTCCACGGTGAACATTGACCACGCCACCCCTGCTGCCTTCTATGCACACCAGAAGACCCGCAAGAACTACTATCAGATCGGCGTGGAGCTGGCAAACTCCGGCTTTGAGTATTTCGCAGGCGGCGAGTTCCAGAAGGTGAACGGCGATGGCACCGGCCCCAACAACCACGAGGTGGCTGCACAGGCCGGTTACAACGTTGTCACCACCCAGGCCGGTGCTGCTGCCCTGAAGGCCGGGGCAGGCAAGACCCTGATCATTGCCGAGAATCTGGCCGACGGCAAGGCCATGAACTACGCCATGGATGCCGCTCCGGGAGAGTGGCAGCTGACCGACTATGTCCGCAAGGGCATTGAGCTGCTGGACAACAGCAACGGCTTCTTTATGATGGTGGAGTCCGGCAAGATCGACTGGGCCTGCCACGCCAACGATGCCGCTGCCTCCATCCATGATGTGATCGAGATGCATAACGCGGTGCAGGCCGCTGTGGAGTTCTACGCCCAGCATTCCGATGATACCCTGATCCTGGTGACCGCTGACCACGAGACCGGAGGTCTGGGCATTGGCTACAAGACCACCAACTACGACACCTTCCTGACCAACCTGGCCCACCAGAAGATGTCCTACGCAAAGTTCGATTCCACCTATGTGAACAACTACGTGAAGAATCAGACTCCCTTTGAGACCGCGATGCAGGACGTGAAGGCAAACTTCGGCCTGACCCTGCCCACCGACCCCGATGCCGCCAACGCAGGCAAGCTGCTGCTGACCGACTACGAGGTGGAGAACCTGCGCACCGCTTACGAGCGCACCCTCAAGGTCGGCTCTTCCAGCCAGAGCAAGATGAGCCAGCAGGATTACGAGCTGTATGGCACCTACATCCCCTTCAGCATGGCTATCTGCCACACCATCAACCACAAGTCCGGTGTGGATCACACCACCTACGCCCACACCGGTGCCATGGTGAACCTCTACGCCCGTGGTCAGGGTGCAGACAAGTTCCGCGGCGTGTATGACAACACCGAGATCTTCCACAAGCTGGCTGAGCTGACCGATGTGCAGTAATTGACCAGACCTTCTGTACCCCAAAGCCCTCCGGGACGAGACGCACCGGAGGGCTTTTTGTGTAGGCCGGAATTGTGCACCCCGCCAAAAATCTGCCCCGCGAATTGGGAAAGATGATGGGAGTTGTGGTTGCAATGGGCCGGAAAAAGGCATATAATAAAACCATCAACAGAGTAAGACCATGCGCGTTAAGTGCCGCATCAACGGGGAGTTGTGCTG